>Ga0255777_10003838_pt1 | contig 12611 bp, 8 predicted proteins | sample 101ome_15_FD_179975 | JGI IMG/M metagenome (GOLD analysis project Ga0255777, IMG submission 179975) | Coastal salt marsh microbial communities from the Groves Creek Marsh, Skidaway Island, Georgia - 101402AT metaG (version 2) | ecosystem: Environmental > Aquatic > Marine > Intertidal zone > Salt...
AGGACGGTGACGCACCCATCGCCATCGATTTGGGCGGCGACGGCGTCGAATACCTCTCGACTGACGCGGGTGTAGTCTTTACCGATCAAACCACCGGTGAGTCGGTAAATTCTGCCTGGGTTGGACCCGAGGACGGTATGCTCGTCATCGATGCCAACAACTCGGGTACTGTGGATGAGTCTCGCGAGTACGTCTTCACCGAGTGGAGCGACACGGCACAGACCGACATGGAGGCGGTTGCCGAGGTCTTTGATACCAACAAGGACGGCGTGCTGGACGCGCAAGACGAGCAGTGGGATCAGTTTGCTGTATGGCAGGACGCCGACTCTGACGGTGTGACCGACGAAGGGGAGTTGGTGTCACTGTCCGAGCTGGGCGTGGAGAGCATTGCGCTCACCTACAACGACGATAGTGAATCGGGAACCGCTGCGGACGGTGATGTTATTGTCCACGGCCAGTCGACGGTGACCTTTACCGATGGCTCCACCACTATTGCCGAGGATGTCACCTTTGCGATCAGCGCCGGGGATGTGCTTTCTGACGACGACAGCGTGGATATCCCAGCGGCAGGTGAAGGGGGTCAGGCAGGGGCGCCAGCGGAGAGCGCATCGCCAGAGTCGGCTGCCGATCGGTCTAGCTATGAAGCGGATATGCTTGAAGCAGACCTGATGACCAGCGGCAACAGCACCGAAAAGCTCGATACGCCGGAACAGTAAGCGCTGTTACGTGTAATCCACTCGGCGCCCTCAAGGGTCGCCCAGTGGCGGTTCCCGGATTGAGGATAAGCCGGGACTGCAAGAGGACAAGGCTAAACTAATGCGAGCCGGTCATTAGCGGATCGTGCTCGATGCAGTGGCATGCTACGCTGGTGCCTCCAGTGACTTGGTACAGGTAAACCTATGCCGTACGTCAAAAGAAACGCGAGTAACGATGTGGTCTCGGTTAGCACCGAAGCCTCAGAGGAGTGCTCGGACTGGGTGGAGGATAACGATCCCGCCTTGCTCGGTTTTCTGGGTCAATGGGCCGCCAATTCGGCGCTTGATGACAGTGACCTCGAGTTCATCCGGGTGCTTGAGGACTTGCTCGATGTGCTCATGGATAAAGGCGTATTTCTGTTCACCGAGTTACCCGAGGAAGCCCAAGCGAAATTGCTTAATCGTCAGGCGTTGCGAGCCAAGCGTCGGGGTGCCCTCGATCTTCTTGAGGGCTGAGGAATGGCAGACCACACGCTACTCGTGTGAATCGTAATTAACCCCGCGACCACAGGCGCCGGTGGCGCCGAGTTCGAACACACCTCGGAGCTCGGATCCTTCCGATACGCCTTCGGCAATACACCCGAGGCCGAGTGACTGTGCGATAGAGGCATAGGTCCTAAACAGCGCCGCGTTTCCGGCATTGCTGGCGATGTCTCGACTGAACAGACCGTCGACTTTGATGTAGTCGGCCCCAAGTTCGCTAAGCTTACCGATCTCGCCAATGCGATAGCCCATATGCTCTACGCCCACTTTGAAATGGTGGCTGTTGGCAATATCTGACAATCGACGGAAATTATCGGGTTGAGAAAAGGCCGCTGCTTCACCAAGTTCTAGGGACAGGCCACTGATATCCGCACTGCGCTCCGTCGCCAATGACTCAAGCCAATCAAAGAAAGTGGTGTTGGCGAGTGCTTCTGAGGTCAGATTGGCACAGGTTGGTTTTCCTGTCGCTGCAATGTGATCGAGCGCGAGCACTACGACGGCCTTATCTACCTCCGTCGAAAGGTCGAGACGGTGGACCCAGGGCATGAATTCGCCAGCATAGCGGACCTTGCCGTCGATCTTGATACGCACCATGGCTTCTTCGTGGATGAGCGAGCGGTTGTTGGCGAGAACGGGGAAAGTTTCGATAAATAGCTGACCATTATCCAGTGCGTTTCGAAGATCGTTCTGCCAGTGCTCAGTTTGTTCTCGGGTCGACCCCAGAGACTTATCGGCTCGATTGGCTTCGATGATCGTGGCGGCTCCCTGGTCTGCGGACAGTAGCAGGGCATTATCCAATGCGCTCATCACCGACCCAATAGAATCCCCAGCGGAGTAGATGACGCAGGACGTTGGCAGGTCACATCGGTCCCGAATTGCATGCTCCACCAGCACGTTATTAACTGCCTGCTGTAGCTCTTGAGCGGGCCCTCGAGGATTACCCACCCGTGGCGCGACAAGGCAGATATCCGATCCGTTGAGTCGTCCGATTATCCAGCCTGAACTCGCTTTTTCTAACCGCTGTAGCATACTGCCAATGTCCTTCAAGGCATTGTCGATGGGCTGTCGGCCAAAGACTTGGTTGAGGCGTGCCAAGTCTCCCAGGCGCAAAAGAGCGACGGCGCCGCTGGCCTCGGCGTCTTCGGCTTCGAGTTTCACCGTCAACCGGGCCATGAAAGGCTCTCGTTGAAGTAGACCTGTTGTGGGATCGAGCTCGGCGCTTTCGCGCTGCTTGCTAAGCCGCTCAGACTCCCGGCTCAGCATGCCCTTGATTCTCGTCGCGAGCTCATTCATTGAACGGGTCACCTCGGCAAATTCAGTGGTGTAAGGTTCCGCCAGAGTGGTAAAGCGTCGCTGCCCAATGGCCTGCGCTTGACCCACAACCAGTTTGAGCGGGGCAAGCACCAGGCGCAGTAGCATGCTCCCAATAATTCCCGCGGCAACGATGGCGACAATCAGCGCAACTAGTGTCCGTTTGGCCCCCATCCAGAGTTCGTCATAGGCAAAGCTGTCTGCGCTTTTAATGGTGAGTGTCCCCAGCTGGTTCCAGCCGTTGGTCACTTCGGCCGAAGCCGGTTCTGAGTAGATGGGAAAGACATTGGCAAGCCACTCGGGGGCGGCGCTGGTCATGTTCGGGGTGCCCCGTTCAAAGAGCACGGTCCCCATGGGGTCACGGAATTGCAGCAGCTCATAGGCGCCCTGGTCAACCAATGTGGCGAGTTGGAGCTCAAGGGTTACTGGATCGAGGCTTTGCTGCGATAGGGAGAGCGCTATTGCTGTCGCATCGTCCTGATTTTTCAGCGTAAGCTGCTCTTCAAGGTACTGGCTTGAGGTAGCACTGTTAATGATGAATGTGGCTCCAAACACCAGCAGCATGATGAGCGCGGTAACGATCCAGAGCTGTTTAAAAAGTGACATAGTGGTTCTCCTAGGACCCTAGATTGAAGCCTTCCTGACGCATTCTCAATAACACCTGGCTCCATCGCGACAATCGCGCTTGAGGGTCGGCGTCTGTGGCTTGCGTTTGAGTGGCCATCCAGAGTTGATCGGCATTGAAGCTAAAAACGGGAAACAAATCGCCGCGCTCGGTGGCGGGTTTGATGGCGAAGTCCATGTTGTCGAGAATGAGGGGGATTGCGAGTGGGTTTTCGTACCACGCGAGCACCATGTGGGCTTGGGTCAACCCATTTCGTTTGGCTTTAACATAGACCAGCCGTAGAGACTCAGGCTGCAGCCCCATCAGTAACAGCGTGGCGTACTTCGCAATGGTGAAGTCTTCACAGTCACCAACAGCTCTGCCCATGGTTTCGAGTGGAGTAGCCCAATAATCGGTTTGGTTCCAGGCTTCCTCGTCCCTTAGCCAGAGGATGTTTTCATTGAAGAAACCGTTGACCGCGCTCAGCTTCTCGGGTGTCAAAGCATTTTGATGGGCGCCGATAAGATTTTCCCAGGATTTGATTGTGGTGACGGCTTCGTCTCCATAGCGCTCGGCGGCCAGATCCTGAAGCTGGGGAATCTGAAGTGCCAACAAGCTGCTGCACAGCAACGCCGCGACTACAGTAACGATCGCGTTGACCCCGGGAGAGAACTGACGCAGGCGACGAGTGGCTACAGCTGGCAAAAGCGTGAACCCGGTCACAGATTAAGTTTTATGCAACGCATATTGCAATATAACCTTATTTTGGACACTATTCGCAAAGCAGATTTTAACAAATAGGCCTAATATTAAATATATTCAAACAATTCAGTCGGGCCTCTTGGGGAGTGTCAAATTCAATGCGAGCAACCTCTTATCTTTACGATAGTCACAAGGAGCGTGACGTTATGAAAGTAAAAACTTTGGGTCAAAAAGGCCTACTAGCTTTGCTGGCCTCTGTTGTGTCTGCGAGCGCTCTTGCCGACATTGGAACCTATGGCCAAGCCGTTGCTGCCGCACTCGAGACCAACCCTACTGTGGTGTCAGCGTACTATCAGTTTGAGGCGGCCCGCGAGAGTCAGAAGTCACGGGTGGGTGATCTTGCTCCCCGCGTCGATTTAAACGCCGACTACGCTTGGGCAGAGCGCGCGACTCCCCTGAATGATTTCGGCTCTTATGAGAGCGATTCTATCCGTTTTACAGTCACGCAGCTGTTGTTTGACGGCTTTCAAACCTGGAATGAGGTTCGCTCACTCGGCTATGAAAAGCTGGCGCGCTATTACGACTTCCATGCTGCCGCACAAGATATCGCTTTACAGGCAACGGTCGCCTACGCTGATACCGTGCTCTATCAAAAGCTGGTGGGTTATGCCGAGGAAAACTATGTCGTTCATCGACAGGTATACAGCAAGATCGCGGAGCGGGTCGCCGCCGGTCGGGATGAAGGGGTCAATCTCGAACAGGCAACGGCAAGAATGGCGCTTGCAGAGTCAAATCTGTTAACCGAAGTCACCAACCTTTACGATACTCGAGCGGAATTCCAGCGAGTGGTTGGTGAGTTACCGGCCGATCAACTCCCTATGCCCACAATCTCCACGTCTATGATGCCAGGGCTTAGAGAGGAGGCTCTTCGCGTGGCTTACAACCAAAGCCCTGATGTTAATCGAACCATTGAGGAGATGCGCTCGGCCAGGGAGGCCTATGATGCTACCAGAGGGCCCATGCTGCCCCGTTTGGACCTGCGCTACAGGAATGAAACTGAAACCAATATCGACGGTATTAGGGGTAACTATGATCTAAATGCCGTCGAATTGGTGTTTAGCTACAACTTGTTCCGCGGGGGTGGTGACAGTGCGCGACGACGCGAGTTTTCAAATCGCTACTACGCTGCGGTTGAAAATAGAAAAGAAGCCTGTCTTGCTGTTAGGCGCGAGGTCATGATTGCTTTTAACAACGTCGAAGCTCTCGAGCAGCAGGAGCGTTATCTCACGCTGCAATTAGAAGCTCAGGACAAAACACGCCGCGCCTATAACGATCAATTTGATCGCAACCAGCGCACACTGCTGGATCTCCTAGACTCTCAAAACGAATATTTTGACACCCAACGCGCACTGGCTGCTGCTACCGTAAACTTATTCAAGGCAAAGGCGACCGTGCTAGCGGAGACGGGTGTGTTAACCGATACCCTGGATGTTCGCGGTTTTAATGAATCGAAGTTAAATCAGATTGCTCAGGAGCTCGAGCGAGGCGAAGACGAGGAAATACTCGCTTGCTCTCCGGGCGTAGTGCCCACCATCAGCATCGATCAAGAGGCAATTTTTGATCGGTTAAATGCCCGTGCTGAAAAAGTCGACGTATTAGAGTAGAGGCGGATTATGAGTCGAAGGCAAGCGCATCGAGGTAATCCATCAGGGCCCCAACGTCGATCGGTTTGCGCATCAGCTCCACGGAATCTTGCTCGATGCCGGCGAGTTCCTGATCGGCGTCAAGGTGGCCCGAAATAATCACGTACTCAAATGTGCGATCGGGTATTGCTTGTAATGTTCGGATGAGGTCGGCACCGCTTTTGCCCGGCATTCTCATGTCGGTAAGAATTAAGGTGATGTCGGTATCAGCGTCGATAAGCTCGAGTGCCTCGTCAACGCTAGTGACCGCATGGCAGGAGAAGTCTAGAGATGACAGAAATTCTGAGAGCTCTTCACCAATAACGCGTTCATCGTCGACAATGAGAATTTTCTTATGCAACAAGGGTCTGGTTTCCACATTGGTGCGACTTGGAATTGGTTGGTACGATGACTCAAAACGAAACAGATGACAAGTAATTTGGACTTGTTTGCCTTTGGTAGTGTGAGCTTCGGCCGGTGCCGTAGGCGCCTCAGATGGGGGTGTCTAAATTTCGAGGGTAACTGTTGTGACGAGAAGCCTGTGGTAATCGATCTGCGACAAGCTGAGGTGGCCTGGTGCGGCTAGAAACGAGGGCGCTGGTTTTTTCGGGCTTTCTTTTGACAAGCGTCCTAGAGCTCTCGTTTATGTCGCGTGTGATTGACGAGGTACAGCAGCTGCGTGATCTACAGCAGGACACGATTGATTTCTACCGAGATGGGTCAGCTGTCGTCACCGAACTCAGCTTCCTTGCTAGGGATACTGACTCCGCAAAAATTCATCGAATGAAGGCGGTTGAAGCCCAATTTAATGCCCTTGACTGCTGTGACGGTGAATGGCGTAGTCTCTCAGAAATGACCACGCGTGCCGGCTCAGCCTCTGATCTTGATGCTGCTCTTGTGGCGCTGCGCACAGCAATCCATGTCCGGGCGGAGGCAAAATATGCCGCCGTCCAAGCAAAAAAAGAAGCGAACGCGCCGCTGGCGATCGGCGTTTTAGTTGCCACCTTTGCAGTGGTGTTTATAGCGTTTTTGTTTGTTCTCTACGTGATCCTCTTGCCTGTTCTTCGCCTGACCCGATCGGTCGAAAACGCGGGCTTGGGGGGGCGGTTTGATTTTGAGAAAAAAGCCTTCGACCCGACGGAAATAGTGGCGCTGGCTAATAGCTTCAGCGATTTATTAGGCCAGCTTCAGCAGGAGTTATCAGAGCGCGAAACCGCCTTAAAGGAAACCAAACGCCGCGCTGAGCGTGCGGCTATGGCACAAGCTGCTCGGTACCAAGAAATTATCGAGGGTAGTGGTTCACCTATTTTTACGCTGGACGCCGATGGGTTGGTGACATCTTGGAACAAGGCCATCACTGACATGACTCGAATCCCCGCTCGCGATGCTTTGGGGCGACGGTTTGATGAGAACTTCTTGTCTACCGATGATCGGACCAGCTTCCAACAGGAACTCGCGAGAGTGCAGCAAGGGGAAGCCCCTACTGCGATTCGTCTTGGTCTGCTGGGTCGAGGCGTGTCACCGGTTAATCTACTGCTCACATTGTCTGCTTTTGGGCTTAATTCGGCCGTTGACGAAGGCGTGACCTGTCTGGGGCAACCTGTGGACAAATTCTTGCAAGACACAGCGGACAAACTTGAGCGGCAAGGTAGAGATCAATTTACCTCGCTCGCAGCCAGTGCTGCCCATCAGGTCAACCAGCCTTTGCACACCATGCGATTATACCTAGCGAACGCCAAGAATCGGTTGCGGGTGAAGGATTTTCAACCCAAACTAATGCAAGAAAAGCTCGAAGGTATTGACCGAGAGCTTACGAGAGTTGATGCGATCATGGAGCGCTTACGTGATCTCGGTCGAGTAGCTGAGCCCCTGCCCGATGGCTTTGAAGCGGGGCAAGTGCTGGACCGCTGCGTCGAGATGATAACGCCTATTTGCGCAGAATATGGAATTGCCGTCGTATCTGCGTTAGATATTTCAGGCCTGCGAACGAAAGGACATCCATTAATCTTTGAAAAGGCGATCGTAGCGATATTGGAAAATGCACAAGATGCCATCAAGGAAACGGGGCGTGGTTCGGGCACCATTAGGGTAGACGCTATCGCGACTTCCGATCTGATGCATATCGCTATTTCCGATGACGGAGTGGGACTGTCCTCCGATATTGCCGGGAAGGTTTTTGAGCCTTTTTTCACCACCCACACCGATCAGTATCACTTGGGCTTGGGTCTAACGCTTGCTGAGGCAGCCGTGAAGGCCTCCTCTGGGGATATAAACCTTAATCGTGAGGATCAGTTAACGTCGCTCACGATCACCCTACCCGTCTTGGCAACCATGCAGGACTTGGAAGATCTAGAAGCGGTATCACGCGAGAATGCTTCCATATGAATAGCCTTGCTACGTCGAGTCGTCTTTACCTGGCCGTGTTTATTAGCGCTTTGGTAACTGCCAGTATCCTCTCTATGATTCCCCCGCTTGATTTGGGAGGTATCTGGATCTGGTTTTATTACCTTCCCTTATTTTTGGCTCTGAGGTTACTTCCTGCCCGTTGGTTTCTTCTTCTTCTGGGTTCGCTCGCCGCTGTCGTTTTCCTGAGCGTGGGTGTTTCGTTGCAAAGATTCGCCGCGATCAATGGCGGCACGATTGCGCTATTTATAACTCTGCTTGTTGTTCGCTCGAGGGTGGGCCGCCAATACGGCCTGCTGGCCGTCTTGTTGTTCCATTTACTCGTTGACCTACCTGTAACAATCATACTAAAGCAGGCTGTTGGCAATATATCGTTCACAGAGGCCTGTTTTTCTACGATGGGACATAGCATTGGGTTGCTAGGGTCACTCGTCGTAAGCTCGATCACCCAGGTCGTTGCCTCGTCGAGAGGGTGGATAACAATGCCAAAAGGTGAAGGCCTGTACGTTCTCTCGAGAGAACCTGACAGTCAGGCTCTGCCGACGTCCGGTCAAGTGGTCGAGCTTATAATGGCTTCGGCGCTACTTCTCTACCTGATGGTTCACCTAAGTGTAGCGGGAAATCAGTTCCTAGAGGGGCAGCGCGTAAAATTACGCTTAGACAGTTCGAGTGAATTGAGAGAATTATTTTTTGACTACCGATCTGATCTACGTCGTGACGTGGCAAGGGCAGTAGAGCTCAATCTTACGGGTTTGAATGTGGAGGATGCCGCCGTTAATGGCCGCTTCGACCTGAGTGCCTTTAAGCAGCACATAGGAGCTAGCGCTTCTCCTGAGGAAGGCGCTTTGTTTACCGTTGCAGTGGTGGCAGATGGCGGTGAAGTAATTGCCAAAGACACTTCTTTTTCCTCAGCAGAAGTGGAGGAGGCTTTGTTGCTCGCTGAAGAGTTTTCAAATGGTGCCAACGTTTATCTGCTTAATCTAGTGCGGTCCGACGGCTCGATGTCGCCCGCGCATGTCATTCGACACAAAACTGTTAAGGTGGTGGTCGCGTACTCCAGCGAAAACGCTTTGCTCGATTTTCAAAGCGCGCGCCTCGCCGATCTTGGTGCGGATATGAATCAAATTCGCTCAACCTCGATTGGTTTCTCTGAAGCAGCGGGCTCGCTGGAAACATTACTCCCGGCTGGTGCGGACTATCACCTGATAGATGATGGCGTACTGTGGGATGACTTTTCACAACAAGATGCCAAGCCTCCACAGGCTGAGGCTTATAAAACACTTTCTAACGGTAGATTCCCACGCTGGCTGCCCTATGGCAGGAACACATCGGTATGGTTACAACCCCCCAGTGGCGTTATTGCCGAGGCGCGAGAATTTTTCTTCGCGCCTGAATTCTATTACTGGATAGGCGGCTATTGGGACTACTTTGGGGAATTTGCAGAAGAGGTCTCTGTAGATGTGTTGTCGACGCTACTGTTGTTTTTAGTGGTTATTCCCCTTTGTCGACTTATCATTGAAGGCATCCATCAGCCGCTGTCAGATCTGACCCGCATATTGGACAACTGGCGTGAATTTCGCGGAGGACAGTTTGGGTCAAGCACCGCTTTTCAAATGATGAAAGCGAGAACACGGTCGGGCCTTGCTGAAATAAATCATCTGGAGCAAAGCTTTCGTGCGCTGGCGCACGAGATGATGCAAGACGAGAGGCGCCTGACCACGATTGCAGCAAATTACGATGAGCTTTTGCGTTCTTTGCCCCTGGGCGTGCTGGCGGTAGATTACCAGGCTCGGGTGCATTTTTTGAACGATGCCCTCTTGGAAATGTTGGGTCAGAAAAGAGAAGCTATTGGCTTGCTCTCGGCGCATGCCTTGGTGATGTTGGAAAAAGACATACCCGTTGAAGAGTGGCAGCTGGTGTTAGAGAGCGAGCCGCCAAAAAGTCTATTATTGGTAGTCACGCGTCGATTAAATCAGCAGGGTGAGGACGCTGGTGTCTGGGTAATCGTGACTGATCTGACGTTGCAGAAGCAGACGAGCTCTCAGCTTATCCAAGCTTCTAAATTGGCGACGCTGGGTGAAATGTCCACCGGTATGGCGCACGAGCTAAATCAGCCCCTCAATGTCATCGCTCTGGCGGTTAGTAACTTACGCATCGGTATGGAGAGGGGTAAAACGTCCCTCGATCTGATGAGCCCAAAATTGGATCGTATCGAGGCGGCCGTGCAGCGAGCTGCAGTCATTATCGATCACATGCGGGCGTACGGGCGTGTGGCAGGTGATGAGTCAGTGGTGTTGAACATTGGTGACGTAATTCAGGGTCTGTGCAACCTGTTACGCGACCAATTGGCGCTCGTCGATATCCAGCTGGTGAACCGAGTGGATCATGATGGAATTTATGTGGAAGGTAATGCCATTCAGTTTGAACAGGTCATTATCAATGTGATCAATAATGCTCGAGACGCGATCCGCGATTCAGACAATCCCGCGGGTGAAATCGTGATTGAATCTATTCTGCAAAGTGGCCGCGTGCTAGTTCGCATCACTGATACCGGTCCGGGCATTCCAGTGGATGCGCTTCCCCACGTCTTTGAACCCTTCTTCACAACCAAGCCTGTTGGAAAGGGAACTGGTCTTGGCGGCTCTATTAGTTATGGGATAATTCGCGAGATGCACGGGGATATTTGGGCGGAGAATACAGTGGGAGGAGCGAGAATTACGGTCAGCCTTCCATTGGTTGGAGACTCACCGGGCAATAATGCGGCTAGTGGCAGCGCTGGAGGTATGATCAAGTGAAGGTTTTAATCGTCGATGACGACTCGGCCATACGAGAGGAGTTAAGTGAGTTCGTGGCCGAATTGGGCCTCACTGTATCCGCCGCTGAAAATGGAGAGGAAGCGATCGCGCAGTACTTCGCCGATGAAGACATCGCTATTTTACTCACGGATTTGATGATGCCCGGCATTAGCGGCTTGGAAATGCTCGATACGATTAATAATTCACCCGGTGCTGACAAGCGGGTGCTTCGGGTCATTTTTATGACTGGAAACAGTGACACCCAGTCCGTGATTAAAGCCATGCATCTGGGGGCCACCGAATTTCTGTTGAAACCGGTTGATCTTGACCTGCTTGAGCGCTATGTCCTCGAAGCTAAAAAAGTGGTTGCCAGTGAGCGTGCTCGAATAGCTAATGAAGCACTTTTGAAAGAAAAAGTTACTCAAAATGAAGCTGAAATCACGGCGTTAAACAAGGACATTCAGCGCGCGTATGCGGAATCTTTGGCATGCCTGGCGACCGCGGCTGAATATAAAGATCCCGAAACTGGTCAGCATATTACGAGGATTGGTGAGTATGCCGCCGTACTGGCTGCAGAGATAGGATGGGACAAGGAGTGGTGCGACATGATCCGACTGGCGGCGCCCCTCCACGATGTCGGAAAGGTGGGGATGCGAGATGCCGTATTGTTGAAAAATGGTCCTCTGGATGACACCGAGGCAAGCCATATGAAGGAGCATCCCGAAAATGGTTTTCGCATTTTATCGGAGTCCAATTTTCCAGTGATGAAGATGGCGGCCCGCATTGCGTTATGTCACCACGAGCGCTGGGATGGCACAGGTTATCCAAGAGGACTGAAAGGGTCTCAGATCCCTGTGGAAGCGTCTATTACTACGTTGGTTGATGTCTATGACGCGCTGCGTTCTGCGCGTCCTTACAAGCGGGCGATGACGCATGACGAGGTGATGAAGATCATTACCGAGGGCGATGGGCGAACATCCCCAGAGCATTTTAGACCGGATGTGCTCGAGGCGTTCAAAGCGTCCGCAGACCGATTGGCAAAAATCTTTGATAGGTTCGCCGATGTTGAGCAGGAAGATGCGCGCGAGCCTGCCACGACGGGAGGTGGCTCGTGAAAACGCTGATTGTAGAAGACAGTGAAACGTTGAATGCAATTTATCAGGCCTACCTGGATGGCATGGGTCTCGATATAACTGCGGTGACGTCATTGGGCGCCGCATTGGAATGTGTGAGTGAGCAACCTCAGGAGCTAATTCTCCTTGACGTCGAGCTACCCGATGGCAACGGGCTCGACTTGCTTGCGGAGCTTGAAAATGTTTCGCCAAAGCCGCTGGTCGTTGTGATGACAGGTCATGGGGATAAGTATTCCGAGGTAGCGATTGAGCGTGGTGCGGATGATTTCCTCGCCAAGCCCTTTGATGCCTCTCGACTGCGGGTAACGGTGCGCAATCTTGCGGAGCGGTTTGAGCTCACCCAGCGCCTGAGCAGTCTCACAGAAGGGTTGACACACCTTGGCCCAATGTATGGTAGGTCTGCCGTTATGCAGGCGGTCTACACCCAAATACAGTCGCTCGCATCAAGTAGGGCGACTGCCTTCATCACCGGAGAAAGCGGGACAGGAAAGGAGCTGGCGGCGAAAGCCATACATGATTTTTCTGATCGGGCGCCCGCAGAATTCGTCGCTATTAACTGCGCTGCAATTCCCGATGATTTAATAGAGTCAGAGCTGTTTGGTGAAGCGGCGGGAGTACGAGGTAACCCAAACCCCAGGAGTGGATTAATTCCCCTGGCGGAAGGTGGCACCCTCTTTCTGGACGAAGTTTGTGATATGCCATACGAACTGCAGCCGGTGCTACTTCGATTCATCGAGAGCAAT
>Ga0255777_10003839_pt1 | contig 12611 bp, 14 predicted proteins | sample 101ome_15_FD_179975 | JGI IMG/M metagenome (GOLD analysis project Ga0255777, IMG submission 179975) | Coastal salt marsh microbial communities from the Groves Creek Marsh, Skidaway Island, Georgia - 101402AT metaG (version 2) | ecosystem: Environmental > Aquatic > Marine > Intertidal zone >...
TTTCCGTTACGTTTGATAACACAATCTTCATACTTTTCAGACATTTGTAAAATAATATATTATTATTATTTTAAGTGATTATTATTAAAGATTAAATAAATAACTTTTTTATCTAAATGAAAATATATACTAAAGTATTTTAATATTTTGACAATGAAAAAAGTATTTGAATATGTTTTACTTACACTAGCTTTTTTGGCTGTTATTATGATAGTTATTAGACGCGAAGGGTTTAGCAATCTTTCAACATTCCCTTCTACTTACAAGGATTTATTGCTGGATAGTTTTAAACCTGCTGAAAAGAAGGATTATCGCGCTGAAAATTATAGCGAACAAGCAAAAAATGTTCCAAAGTCTGAAATGAGTAGTTACGCACAAGTTACTACCAATATCTCTCCCAATTTAATTGCAAGTCCTTGTGATGGAAATGAACCTTTCCCAAGTATGTGTTCGTCTTTGTATGCAACTTATTAAATTTATAAATTCATAAAGATATATCTATTTATAAAGATATATCTATTTATCTACATAAACATAAATAGATATACGTAAAGATATATACAATACACGAAACCTAACGTAACATGTTTACAAAAAATAAAAACAAAAACAAAAACAAAGAAGAACAACTTGATTGGGTTACTTTAAATCCACTATGTGATGCTTTTAAACAGTATAAATTTAAATATTATTATGAACCATTTTTAAATTTCCACCATGAAATATCGTGGAAATATGTTCTTGGACCATCAAAATCATATGTAAAAGGGAGAGATATTAACGATAAAACTAGTTATTCTCTACCTTTGAAATAGAAAGAAGTGCTAGTAAGAGATTCTAGTAATATATACAGTAACAATACATTACATATAAGTAATGTATTGTTTATAGATTTTCAGTATTAATCTTTATAATAACCTTTTTGTCTTTTTTTTGGTTTAAGTAGGAGAAGTTGAAATTATCACTTGAAATATCAGTATCATCAGTTAAAACAACATGTTGGTAGTTTATGGAAGGTGGTTTATTATTATCACTATCACTGTCATCGGTGACTTGCTTATTAACTTTTATTGTCTTTGGTTTCTTAACCCTTTTATTTGGCTTTCTATGGTCGTATCCTTCCTTTCTTTCTTTTACAATTGTCTCCCATGTTTCTATCATTTTTGGTAAGGCAGCGTTATACCATTTTCTGTTTCGTGTTACTAATACAATAGATATATCTTCCAAATACCAGTATATATTTTCAATCCAAGTCAATTCTTTGTTTTTTTCCATGGTTTCGTTATACCAAACATCAAAATCGTTTTTGCTTAAATTAAGTGGCGCGTATTCATATATTGGTTCTTTGTTGTCATAAAATCGTATCATGATTCCTTTGCGTTTGCCATCCGCTGTTTTGGTAAATGTTCCATCATTCATAAATGCTTCTTCATTTTCATAACTTTTAAAGATGGTTTCCAGAAAATCACACTCATTTAAATCACATACTTCCATTTGATGCTGCATTTGTATCCAATAATCTTTTTTAGGAATACCGGTTAATTTTCTACTAACTGGATTTTTAACTTCTACCAAACGTCCATATCGAGCATTTCCACGTTTTGTATTAATGCCATCTGGTGATGCTTTTAAGAATTTATAATTGTCATGAGTGATACAACCGTATTCACTTACTTCGGTGTCATAGAGTTCTTCATAAATCATTAAAGACAACGGTTCGTATTTGTGTCCGTTATGAAAAGCAGAATCAATGTTTACGGATTGATATTTACTAACATCTATTGGAACACATTTACTGTATATCAAACTGTTTAAACTTGCCTGACTATCAAATATCTTCCATAAGTTACTAGCAGTTAATCCGTCCCATCTAAAATGATACCAATCATTGGTTCGTTGGTCTGGTTGATATTTGTTTTTGATTTTTGTTAGTTGTCGAGTAATTACGTTTGGTATAGGAGGAGTTAATACAATAGACTCTTCATATGAACGAGGACAGTTGTTTTTAGTGAAATACAAGTAAACACATTCATCAATAGTTTCATCTAATGTTAAATCTAAATAATTGATTTGGTCGTTGTATATTTCTATTATTTGAGAATAAATCGCCTCTTTAACGGTGTCTTCAAAGTCTTTGTTTTTGTATTCTAAAATATGCGAATTTACGTAATCATCAATAAATATGTCAATGGTTTCCAGAAAGTCTTCATGATATGGTGTGTTTGTAAAGTCGTCCTCCACTTCTAATGTATCATATAAATCATTTAACTCTGGTAAATCATTTAAATGGGATTGTTGAAACATTGGTATACTTTATATTATAAACATATTTACTTTATATCAATTTAATTAATTATTATCGGTTTTAGTAGTTTTCTTTTTAGGTTTAGATACCTTTTCCTTATTAATATCCTTAGTATTTCTAACTACCTTTTCCTTTTTACCATCCTTATCTTTCTTTTCCTTTTTACCATCCTTTTCCTTTTTGTTTCGTTTCTTTTTCTCCTTGTTTTTGTGCTTGGGTTTGCGTGGTGCGAGGGATTTTAAAGTAGATACCTTTTTTTCTAAATTTTTAAGAGTGTATCGGTTTGTTTGTTTGTTTAATGTAAGTGTTGGGATGTTAATGATGGTTTGTGTTTCAACATCGTATATGACGTCTTTAACACGTTGAAGTTTTTTTCGCTCCAACGACTTAAGCAGAAATGTCTTTAATTGTTGTGTTTCATCATCGTTTAGTTTGTTTTTTGTTGCATAACTCTGACAAAAATCCAATAGTTTGTTTTTCTTTGACAATTTGCTTAGTTTACTCCAGTGTTGCTTTTTATTGATGTTTTTTTCCTTTTCCAAAAAAGATTCGATATTTGTGATTTGAGGTTCTTTAGTAGGTTGTATATTATTCATCAACATAGTTTTGTATTTGATATTTTTAAGTTCTAAGCATTCGTCGTTGTTTTTCATATATATTATTATATCACGAACAGTTTATACTGTTTTTATTTATTAATTTAAAAGTGTTAAACAGTAATTACTAGTTATTTGTTTAAGTTATTGTTTTAATATATATTATTTTCTATAATGAAAAAAATTGTAATTACTGGAAAATCCAATATAGAAGCAGTAAAGGGTGTTAAAAATAAAGAACGAGCAACTATGAAGGATATATCAGGAGAAAAAGTATTTAGCATAACAGAACAAGTTCAATGTATTATGAAGTTGTATGGAGAGTGTGATTTTCAATACAAGAGTGTGTATGTTAGCGAGTTGAAAAAGAAACTGTCTGGATACAAACAGCAAGATATTAAGAAAAAAAAGTATGACAAAGAGTTGTTTATTACTTATGATGATTTAATAGAAAAAATGATTGTTTCAAAACATCGGTGTTTTTATTGTAGAAAATTGTGTAAAGTATTGTTTAAAGATTTAAGAGACCCTGAACAATGGACTTTAGAAAGAAAGGATAACAGTGTTGGACATACTACCGACAATGTAGAAATATGTTGTTACAAGTGCAATATTAAACGAGGAACAAAAAACTCAGATGCGTTCAAGTTCGCCAAACAAATGAAGATAATTAAAACTGGATAATTTTCTTTGTTTAATGTATAATGGACTTAGGTAAACTTGATGAATTTAGAAAAAAATTCGCTGCTGGAGAAGAAGTAGAATTAAACCCTAAGACTGAAGAAACTATTGAACAGATGAAACCAATTTCTGAAACTCTTAAAAAGGATGCTATTATGCATGGAAATAAAGTAGCAACCGCATTTCAAGACACGCAAAAAGAACCAGAAAACTTTTCTATTGAACCTAAGGAGGAAAAGGAAGAAAATAAAGAAATGAGCCCTGCTAACCCACAAGAAGGAGGTAAGAAACACAAGAAAACAATGAAGAAAAAGAAGAGTGGTAAGAAAGCAAAGAAAGGTAAAACTGTTAAGAAAGGTAAAAAGGGAAAGAAGGGTAAGAAAGGTAAAGGTAAAAAGAAGGGTGGTAAGAAAACAATGAAGAAGAAGGGTAAGAAAGCAAAGAAAGGTAAAAGTAAGAAAAGTCGCAAGTAATTTTAGTAATTATAATATAACATTAATAATTAAGTAATACTAATGTTGTATAGAAAATTTACAATTCCAAATGATAAAATGATTAAGTCAATGGTAAAAGATAAAGATAAGTTTGTAAAACAAAGTAAATTTATAAATCAGAATAAGATTGAGAAAGAGAAAGAAATAAATAAAGTTTCAAAAAGTGAAAAGGGAGAGATGTTTATTGAAGAAGATAGTGTTAATGGGTTTAAATTAAACATAGAAAGACAGTTTATGGATTATAAAGATAGTATTGCTTTGGATAGTAAAAAACAAGCAATATCCAATAGAATTAATGATAGAGAAATGATAAGTCAAAGAGGATGTAATCCTTTTCTCTCCCAAAATAATTATATAAATGATTTAATGAATCAAGAAAAATATATAAGACAAAATAATAATTTAAATACGCAATGCGAATAATACGTATATGACAAGTTATATTACTCAAAATTCTCTTTTGTTAAACAATCTATTAACTTTTTACAATAAAGACAATAATTTAGAAAAAATACTTCCCATTATTAATGGTGAATCCAAAACATCATTGCGCTTGATAGACTGGTTTGCTACCAATTACAGTAAAAAGTTTTTTACAGTATACAAGTTTAAACATAGTGATGGAGTAGAAAGACGCTTTAAAGTTTACCTTGAGTATAAGTTGAAACTAAGAGCATACTCCAAAAAACGATTTGACCCGTTTTGTAGATGGGATAGAATTACTATTCCTTACAAAGAAAATTCACACATTCAAACTACTATTGGACAACTTAACTTTTTTAGATGGATATTGGAAAACAAGATTTTGGACTATATTGAGCAAAACTTTGATGAAATATCACATGATATGAACAAGCGCAACAGCACTTCTAAAAATAAGAAAGGGAAAAAGGAAAAGGCAACAAGGAAAACAAGGGAAGAGTTGTCCGTGTCAGCAACTAAAAGTATTAAAAAGGAGAACGTAGAGATTATTGTTTCATTTGATTGATGATAATTATATGCAAGTATTTGTAAAAACTCTTACATTGATTTAATATATTTACCCCCTTTTTTACATTTTGGACACTTCATATGAATTATAATATAAATATCTTTTAAAGTTATTATATTATATAATAAAGAAACCACTTTTCATTTTAAAAATAACCTCCACGTAGCCTTAACACGAGATGGAGCGTTGACTCCTTTTGCACATTGTAATCGCTTAAAGTGCGACCGTCTTCCAATTGCTTTCCAGCGAAAATTAAACGTTGTTGGGTCGGGGGTCATTGACCAACTAAACCCTTACGATTTCTCGTAAGGACGGACTTTATCTTAAGTAATCATGAGGGGTTATCACTCCCTTCAAACCGACAAACGTTAAGTCTCTGAACCTTTTCCATATTCTAATAATAACGAACTTAGGAATTTGGCTGCGGATTGTCCAATCTCATAATTTTTTACCATTGGAGCCAGCAATTAACCGGGTTCCTTTATAAAATTTCTTTTATAAAGTGGTATTATGAGCTCTAAGGAGTTTCCCGCAATTTGAATGTCTCGCAATCTTTAAGATCACTAGCATTTGAGTTTATATGAATTTTTTTCATGTCTTCTTCTACCTGAAGGTGAAGCAAAATATAAATTCATTTTAAATTAATTTACAATTCATATAAAGGACTACAACCATTTTCCCATATACAGAGCCTTTTATATATGGTGGAATACTTTTCGGCACACCCCTTAGTTTATGCCTTCCTTGTCTTGGATTTTTTGTTTTACGTTTTCAATAGTATCACTTGATTCTACATCCAAGGTAATTGTTTTGCCTGTGAGTGTCTTTACGAAAATCTGCATGCTATAACAAAAAACAATATTTTATATTTAAATAGTTATTATAAAATATTAATATGTTCTTGGGTTAGATATTTTAAATGGAAACAAATATTATAAAAATAATTTAAATATAACAAATTATCATATTTAAATGCCAATACAAGATACCAAAGAAAATACATTTTTAAGCAAAAAAAATAACGCATTGTTAAGTTGGATAATATGCGAATCGGGTGTCCATAATTTAACATATGAACCTAAAGAATGTGTGCGATTATTTAATGTATATAAAAAAGTTTGTAAAGAAGAAAATAAATTAAAAAGACGTTAAATAAAAATATATATTATTTATTTTTATTTACTTATGCAAACAAGCGATTCATATTTTTCACTTCAATCTTGTCGTGTTCTTCCATAAACAATTTCTCTACAATCTTATCGTCTCTTAATCGAATACTATATGATTTTTGTATGTTTTTTCTTCCAACTCGTCCCAACGCTTGTATCAACTTTTCTTGAGTCATATTTTGTAAATCCTTTGATAAATAACCATGACAGAATTGATAATTGGTTCCATAAATATAATCCGATGAAGCAATAATAACATACAACTGTTGCTTTTCCGCTAATTTCTTCATTATATCAATATACTTTACATCACTTTTACTACTAAACACTCCAATACCCATTAACAACAATAATTTCCATTCTTTGTTTACATCCAATGATACAATCTCTTCAACTACTGCTTCGTCAATGTTACTTGTGAAAAGATTGGTTGGCACTTCTTTGTTTGGATGCCATTTTTTATAATGCTCTTCTCGATTTGGCACATACTCTGGACTTAACTCTATCTTTTTCATCTTTTTCATAAACGCATTTACTTTTTTGTTAAATTCGTTTTGTATTTTGGCTTCTTTATCACTTTCACGCGCACTGTCTAATATCTTGTCGTTTATTTTGTCGGTTCTCTGCTTTTCTTCTTTAATAATCTCATTTAATGCATCCCTATACTCTTCATTGGTATCAATAATGTGTAATAAATCACTCAATACCTTTTCTGGTATATTAGATGCTTTTAAGTAAAACATTCCTATTTTTTCTACATCATTTGTCATAAAGATAGTTGGTCCATCGGTTAATGTTTCTGCATCAGATGTGGTTAATTTAATAGTAGATACAACAGTTGGTTTATTTTTACTTGCTTTATATGTTTTAAAATCCAATTGTTTTATTTGCCTACATAATGTTAAATAATACAACTTGATACTATGAATTGTTATATCAGATATAGATTCAAAATATTGACTTGGTTTATAATGTTCTGGTATATTGACATTTTCCAATGCGTAAATAATAAACTTAGACGCTTCTTTTACATCAATGTAGCGCAACAATGTTTTGTTTTTTGCCACAAACTTAACACTTTTCTTGAATTTTTTATAATCATCGTATTCATCGTGTAATACAACAACATTTCCACTGGTATTTAAAAGTTGTATGGTTTTGTTACAATCATAACTAACAATGTTGAACTGTTCTCCTTTAAACCGTTGTTTAAAACTACCAACCATTGGAAATATCTCTTCGCTGGTAGGTAATGTGGCCGAAGAAAGAACTACGTTTGGTATTTCATTTTGCGTCCAATTTTTCTTCATAATATCGTGGAAACTATGTTCTTTGTAATCCAGAGTGATAGTTGGTTCATCCCAATACCACAATATATCTTCTTTTTTGTTAAATGCCAACATATAGTTCATGGCCGGTAGATACGATTGAATGTCTGTGATAATGATTTTTACCTTTTCACCATTGCTATTGTCAACTTTAAATATCCCACCTGATTTGCGATGTCTAACAAAATCAGTGACCGCATAGTAATGTAGGCGAATATCATCTGGAGTTTCGCATCCAAAAGCAATGGCGATAGGTATTTCCAACGCAATACAAGATTTTGCCAATTGAAGACCAACGTGTTTTGCGGCACATGTAAATATAAGCGTTTTTTGATTTACTAATCCAACAGGAGTCATTGTTTTACCAGTTCCAGTTGGTGCTTGATACAATATTAGTTTGGGGTCTTTATTGCCTTGAATTAAATCAAACATTTTTTTTTGATGACGAAATAAGGATACGTCATTGTATTCAGTTAAAAGATGGTTTTCCTCAATGTATTTGTGGGAATGTTTTATTAAATTGGTGATATCAATGCTTTGTTTAAATGTATCCAAAACATAATCTACAAATTTCAACAATAAATAGTTTACTAATTTAACCTTGCGTTTAGACAATTGAAGAAGGGAGTAATAGTAATAACACTTCTTAGATAAACTACTTGTTTTAAAATACATTGTAAGTTGTTCCATTAATACATTTTCAAATATATTTGTTTTCTTTAATATTTCATTGGTATTTACCTTGCGTATTCTTATCTTATTTGCTTTTTTGATATTTAGTTTTTTTATATTAATTCTAAGTTTATACTTAAGGCGATGTTCTTTTATTATTTTGTGTATTGGTTCTTCGTAATATTTGTTGTAAAAGTATTTATGGAAGTCTTCGTAGTCTTCTACATTAATTTTAAGGTATCCAATCAATGAGTTGTTTGGATTTTCAGTTGCATTTGTGTTGTAATACGAGCGATTTATAAATTTAAGTATATACAACTCTTTTTTATTTACGGGTAGTTCCAAGAATTCCCATTCACTTTTGGTTAGTTTTTGTTGAGTTAGATTCATTGTTATTAATAAGTCTTAGTGTTTATGTTTTATTAATATAATTGTTAATATATTAATAAATCAATTTTATGGATAAAACATATGAGTGTCAGTGTCTGTTTTAATGTAGGTGTCTGTATATATGTTAATCTATTCTGTCTTTTAATAAATTGTTGTAAAAATGACTAGGTGGTTTAAACTTTAAAATGTCTAATTCATCGGTAGTAGTGGGAAACTCATCTCTCCCATATATGTCTTGAAGAAGCAACCATTCAAACATTCCTCCTTTGTAAGCAAAAACGTTACAAAACCCTAATGAAATCAACTGTTTTTGTTTTTTTTCTATATTTTCATCACATCCATGTTTTCCATATACAATAATATGAACGTATTTGTTTGTTTTTAAACATTCGTTTATTACATTAACTTCATTTTTCACGTCTATTGTATGTTTTATTAAACAGCCTTGTTCATATTCTTTGAGAACGTTTATTAATATAGTGGAATTTGTATTGGTTTGCTTGTTTTTTATGATATGTTGGACGTCTTCAAAATTGTAATTTCTACTTTGCTGTTGTCCCATATATTTGTTAATATTATTAATAGTATTGTATTTAAATAAAAATATTCAATCTTTATTTTGTTAGTTGGATAATGTAAATAATAAAATTATTCGTTAATTTTATAATTTTGTATTTATAGTTAATTAATTAAAATTATCATTATATTAATAAATAAAATTTAATAAATTAAATTTATGGTTTGGTTAATAAAATTATGATTCTATTAATAAGTTATAGTTTATATTAGTTAAATTAGTTGGAGTATGCAAGACCACCCATTCCACTCATTACGCGAAGAACGTTGTAGTTAGTGGCGTATACGCGAACCTTGGCAGTTGCCGTGTTACCGATGGCAGCAGCAGAAACAACAAGTTGAAGAGTTGCGTTATCGATACGACTGAAGTTACAGGTTCCAGATGGCTGGTGTTCTTCAGGGCGAAGAGCGAAGGAATAGCAGTTAATTCCGGCATCTGGAGAGCGTGTGTGGTGTTGGTATGGCTGAACAACGTCGAAGTATGAACCTTCACGTTCACTGAATCGGTCTTGTCCGTTAAGTTGCAACTTGGCAGTAACAACTGGATTTTCACCCCAACAGTGCATCTTAAGGGCGGTTTCGGCAAGAACGAAGGCACCGGCATCAGATACACCAGAGGAAGCAGTTGCTCCCAAAGCACCAGATACATCGGCATCAACACCATCGGAGTTGGAAGCATCCATGGCACCAGCATCGGCGAACATACCGTGATCACCGATAACATTGGTAACTTGTGCGTTACTGGAGAAGGCGCGGATGGAGTGTGGAAGAGCATCCAAAGCATCCGTGTAGTTAAATGGCTGAGCACCAAGAGCAGCGTGAAGTGCTTGGCCAGCTACGAAAGAATCACAGTAACTGACGTTAACATCTGGCTGAACGACCCAAACAAGTTCTTTGCATGGGTGATTGAAGTTAAGTTTAACTTTGTTACTGGAGGAACCGATGGATTCATCACCAGTGAACTGAAGTTGTTCAATCAAATATTCGTGTGGGTTTTGGGCCATGCGACGACGTTCATCGGTGTCCAAAAAGATGTAGTCAACATACAAGGATGCGGCTACAAGGGATTTGCTGTAGGCAGCAGTTGATTTGTGGTTACCGGTTCCGGAGTCGGCTACCATGTCAACGGCGAACAAACATTCGTCCAATGGGCGAAGTTCGATGTTGATCTTAACTTCGTGGTATTGAAGTGCGATCAATGGAAGTGCAAGACCAGGGTTGCGGCAGAACCAGAATTGTAGTGGAACGTACAAAGTGGTTTCTGGAAGTGCTTTGCGTGGTGCGCATACAGCTTCTGGAACAGAGGCAGATGAGCAGGCAGTTGCGACTTCAGCGAAGTCAGGGTCGGTCAAGTAAGTAAGTTGAGTGGTGTTACCAATCATCTTGTTGTAACCATCTTCTTGTTCAGAAGTAAGGGTAAGCTGGTTCCACAAGTGCATCCAGTCACCGTATTGTCGGTCGATACGTTGTCCTCCGATTTCTACTTCAACCATGGATACCATTTGTTCACCTGGACAGTCCAACCATCGTGCGTGTGCTGAATCGGAACTGCTGATTTCAGGAAGAGTTACCTGAAGGTAAGTTCGGTATGCAAGATCACCATTTCGCGATACAGTGCATTGAACACGACGACCGAAGTCGGCTTGACCGTTGAAGGTCTGTTCAATGGATTCCATTGCGAAGTTAGTGTGTCTGCGGTATGTAACCTTCCAGAAAGTGATCTGGGGATTACCAGTTAGATACACATCTTGTGCGCCGTAAGCTACTAGTTGCATGAGTCCTCCTCCCATATTATAATATAACAAAAGAAAAAAATTTTTAGATTTTACACATTAAATCGATTTTTTATACCTATTTTTTAGATAGAGTAATGATTTTTTCTAAACCAAACCAAATTTTGTATATTTTACACAAAAATTAGTTATTTAATATTTGATTGATATCCAAATTCTCACTCATAAACCGTCTTAAATAAGAATCCAAATAAACTTCTTTTTGATTGTTATGCTTTTTTTTAAATACATAACAATTATCCGCTTTTTTAATAGACCATCCATTTTCTAAAGCATTGTATAATAATGTCATTTTCTGAAGCTTTATCAAATCAATATTAGTTATTTCTTTTTCATTAAATACGATTTTGTTTGGATTATCCATTATATATTGAAAATGATTTTTATAAATAATGAATTTACGAATTATTGCTTTGTAAAATAATGATTTTGCTAAACAATTTACCAAAACTATCAATTAAATAGAAGAGTTGTATGTATATTATTAATGCCGAATTTTAAGCCTAAAAATCAAAAAAAGTTGGCTGTTAATAAACATAGTATAACTACACTAGACAACAAACATGATGAAAAAATGAAGGAATTTAAAGAAATTTCAGATAAAGGTTTGCCTAATTTAAAAGTTAAAATCAAACAACTAAAGCACCGTATCCAAAAAAGCAAAAATATGAAGATAGAACAGCGATTGGATTTGGAAGACCAAATAAAAGATAGTAAGTTAAAGATAAAACAGTTGAAAAATAAAAAGAAAAAGTATTTACTAAACAATTCTGATTTAATATTTGATTACTTTGAAAAAAAGAAGAATTTAAGTGATGGTAAAACAAACAAAAAGAAGATTTTACATTCTTTTTTTAGTAAAACAGATGAAAAGATAGATGTTAAAAACAATAACGATACAATCGTTCAACGATATTTCAATAATATTGATAACAAAATAATAGATATGAAAAACTATGAAATCAATTATGAAATATGTCCTAAATGTTCCGGTGAATTGGTTCAAGTTGAATCAGAAGGTATATTGATATGTAAAAAATGTAGTTATCAAAGTAAGTTTCTAATAGAACATGAAAAACCATCTTATAAGGAACCACCTAAAGAAGTTTGTTTTTATGCTTATAAACGTATCAATCATTTCAGAGAAATACTGGCTCAATTTCAAGCAAAGGAAACTACACAAATCCCCGATGAAGTTATTGATAATATTAAAAAACAAATAAAAAAGGAAAGATTAACGCTTGAAAACATGGACAACAAGCGGGCAAAGGATATCTTAAAAAAGTTGGGTTACAACAAGTATTATGAACACATTCCATTTATTAAAGATAAATTGGGAATAAAACCACCTGTTATGCAACCAGAATTAGAAGACAAGTTGTGTAATTTGTTTATGGAAATTCAAAAACCATATAGCAAACATTGTCCAGATAGTAGGGTGAATTTCTTAAATTATTATTATGTCTTGTATAAAATGTGTGAATTGTTAGATGAGCATAGTTTTTTGCCTTATTTTCCGATGTTAAAAGACCCGGTAAAAAGAATAGAACAAGATGAAATATGGAAAAAGATTTGTTTGGAGCTAAATTGGGAATTTATTCCTACTCTTTAATTTA
>Ga0255777_10003850_pt1 | contig 12599 bp, 13 predicted proteins | sample 101ome_15_FD_179975 | JGI IMG/M metagenome (GOLD analysis project Ga0255777, IMG submission 179975) | Coastal salt marsh microbial communities from the Groves Creek Marsh, Skidaway Island, Georgia - 101402AT metaG (version 2) | ecosystem: Environmental > Aquatic > Marine > Intertidal zone >...
GTTTATGGCAACAAAGTATTGTCTTCAACTAACAAGCGTAAAGAACAAAATAGATTTTCTTTAAATGAAAAAGGGGAGCTTATAAAAGACAAGGGTGGGCCAGCTAAACTATTCACTTTAAATGAAAATATTGCCTCCTTCAATCTTGCTATAACTCCACCAAAAAATAGATAGGCAAAAAAATAAAATTTTATAAGTTCATAGTTTGAACTCCAGCAACTGAATATTCATTAATCAAAAGTTTTTCATATTTAGAGAAATAGTACTCAGTTGCTTAAATCGTACCAAACTTTACATAGCTCTAATGATTTAGTTTTGGACATATATTCTAAAATATATTTTTGCATCAAAAACGTATCTGCAATATCACTTTCTAACTTATTTCTACCTAACTCATACGACCTATCGTAAGTTTGGTTATACATTTCAATGGCTTCTGTCGCTAAGCTGTGGGAAATATCGTCTGGTCCATTTAACATAAATATTTGCCAGATTACAACACCAGAATTCCATTCTTCACCAATTAATATTTCATAGGATTCAAAATATGTATTGAGAATAAAACTTATAAAATCTATCTCTTCTTGAGTCAACTGATCTTTAAGCTGACCATCGTAAAGACGAAACAATATTTCATAAGACTCTTTACACCAAGTCTGCTCTTCAACATCTGCGAATTTTGAATTGTTGTATATATTAAATAAAAAAAATATCAGCAAAATAAAAAACAAAACTCTTAGTAATTTACTTATCATCTCTAGGCCAACCCCATTGATTCTTAAATTTATCTGACTTAGATAATAAAGTTAAAATATTAACTATTGGAATAATTAAAATCCAACCATTAAACCCAACATCATGAATTCGCTTTACTCCTAGTTGAATATTCACAAAAAATAATAGAAGATAAATTATAAAAATTACATTTTCAGCAGTGTTTATATTACTAAACGTCATTATTGCAGCAAAATATAAAAAATAACTAGTGATTAGTACAAAGGGAAGTGTAATCCAATACTGCTTTCTTGTTATTCTTCTTACATCAACATCAAAACATTCAAAAATAGTTTTTATGATTAAATCAAACATAAATTTATTATTGCATTTATCAAATAATTTTGTAATTTTTCTTGATCAGCAATTAAAATTCTAGTTTTTTAGAGTTATTAAGCTACTGATAGTAAATTGGGTCGAAAAAATAAGCAAGACCAGAGTCATACATAAAATTACCAAACATGAAAAAAGATCCAAAAAACGAAAACCATCGTGGATCTGTATATACCTCACGACTTATCCCATTCTTAATATTTACAAACGAACTCAGACCTTTAGCAAGTAGTCTTATTTCTTTATTAAAGTCTTCTGTATCCAATCTATTTAATGAATCTTTTCTTGAAGGTATTATTTGTAAACTATCTGCAAATGGTATTGTTGTAGGATTATGCTTACCAACAATGCAAGTTGTTATGGAGTAGTCTTGATCATTAAGTTTTTTACTCGAAATTGCTTCAAGTTCCCATTCTTGTATTGGGTCTGATTCATCATAATTGTTTGAGTACATAATTATTGATCCTGAAGATTCACTTATTTTTTGTAAAATTTTTTTTTCATAGTCATCTGCTGGAAGTAAGTCTTTTTGCCACCAAGAGTCTATATTGTGATATTCTTTTAACCTATCTTTTATTTTTGAAACTACTAATTGATCGTGCGTCGAGTAGCTCAAAAACAATATTTTCTCACTATCTTTTATCTTTATTTTTTTATTAACCAAATAAACTCTCACTATAAAAAACAAAAACCACCAAAAAAGTAATGTTGTTCCTATTAAAGTGGTAACAAAAACTGATCCTAAAAAGGATAAAAATAACCAATCTTTTCTTAAGGGAAGAATGAAGTATTTATTTACAGAAAATTTTTTAAGAGATACTTTAAATTTAACTTTATTTAGTACGTATCCTGGTATGGCATAAAAAAAGATATAAGCAAATAAGGTATTGAGAAAAAAATCTATAGTAAATGCTACAAGGTAGTAAGAGTTAAAAATGAAATCTGGATAATAGCCTGTCGTATATCTAAATGAATAAGCAAAAAGAAGAAATAACCAAATTCTTTTTGAAGTAGATTTTGGCAATATGTCTTTTTTTCTACTCACAATAAACAAATATTCGATAAGCTATCAAGCTTTTCAAGATCTGTGGGTTGTAAAATGCTTCTAATAATTTCACTATTTATTCTCTAAATAAATCAAAAGCAATCTTTCGGCTTTCTTCATCTATTTTGGGTTTAAAGGTGTATTTGAATTTTCAAATCTTTCTTCAGCTAAACTCATCTTTGTGTCATTGTAATATTTTTTAGCCCAAAAAGACTTAGGGTGAGCTAATCTAAAACTCAAAATTAACCAAGGCAATCCACCTATACCTATAAATAAAAAACCTAAAATAGCAATCAATCCCCATAAATTTCTTCCTTTCAAAAATAAAAATATAGAAAGAATAGAAAGAGCTATAAACTGACCTGCTAAATAATCATCCATATAATTAATTTTACAAATATTTTCTTAATATTGCATTTTGTAATTTTACAAATCGTAAATAAACGTATCTTGAAAACTCTGTCTATTCACTAACTCGACTACACCACTGTTACTAACTACTACTAATTGAATACAGTTTTTCAAAATTTTATATTATTTTGAAGTTAAATGATAAATTCTGTACTTACTATCTCTCTTGCAAACATATATTAATTGATCAAATATTTGTTTATCTACTATTGCGTCTTCTAAATAAAAATATTTTTTCTTTGTTGCAGAATGTTCACAAAAACACTTGTGTTTATGCTTATAATTCTGCTCAGTAAAGTACTCAATTTTTTTTCTCTCAGAATTAGTTTCAGAAATAGAATATAACGATTTATTTTGATTAATTTCTTGTTTGATTATTTCAGGTGAAACACTTTTAAGTTTTTTTACTTCTTCTTCAAATAATTGAAACTCTAAAATTTTATCTATTTTCAATCTAATTTCACTCTCTCGTGATTACTAACTAATATTGTTTTTCCAATATTTGTATCTTCACTTAACTGCTTTATGAATTTTGCTTTTTCATAGCCTGCATGAGCTGGAATAATATATTCAGGATTTAGAAGTTTTAGCATTTTTTTATGATCTTTCAATCCAGCATGGCCAGATGCATGTACATCTTTTATGGTGTTTAAACCTAATTTTTCTAACTTCTTTTGAAGAATAGAAAAAGATTTTTCATTGGTTTCGGTGGGAATAACTGATGAAGAAAAGATTACAATATCTTCTTTTTCTGGATAAAAATCGTAATAACCATCAACTATCTTGCTTAAAACAGATCCTTCCTCGCCTTGATGGCCTGTACAAATTAAAAAGTAATTATCTCTATTTTCAATGGTTATTGTCTTTAGAAATAACTTAATTTCCTTTGCACTCCTGAGTATTCTTATATCTTGATCAATATTTAATTTCTTTAATTTTCGAGCAATAATGGAATGAAGCTTTAGACTGCTTCCTAATAGAACAACTTGTCTATTAAGTGACTTACCAGCATCTATCAAGGTTTTTAGCCTTACAACATGAGAGCTGAAAGTTGAGGTAAAAATTAAACGACTTTTGGTAGATAGATTATTTATCTCTTGTTTTAGTTGAATTCTAACATCATCTTCAGAAGGTGTTTCTATATCAAAGTCTGCATATAGAGATTCTAAAATTAAACATTTCACACCTTCTTTACCCAACATGCTCAATCGCTTAAAGTTTGGAGGATCACCAATTTGAGGTAAGTCATCAAATTTATAATCAACAGCATAAACAATAGTGCCATCAGGAGTATGCACAGCAAGAATTGCGGAATCTGGAACAGAGTGGGTGGTATGAATAAACTCAACTTCAATATTTTCTGAAATAACTGCTCTGCTATTTATTTTTGCTGTTTTTAAGTAAACGTTATTTTTTATAAATTGTTTATCGTAGCCAATTTTTTTTAGATCTTGTTTAATAAATTCGATTGTATATGGTGTTGCAATTACTGGAACATTTCGGAAAAACTTCATACCATATGGAATTGCACCAACATGATCTAGGTGAGCATGGGATGGGATGACTGCTTTTACAAGATTCAAGTCATCTCCAAGAAAATTATAATCAGGAACAGCATCCTGCTTTAGTAACTCATCGTACTTCAACCGAACTTGGGTTTCTTTATTTAATGAAGTTTGAGTATTTTGATACGAAACATAATTTTCCATACTTAAACCCATATCTAGAATTACAATTTCATTGTTATATTTAATGGCTACACTATTTCCTTCAATTTTTGTATAACCACCAATTGGAATTATTTCTAAACTCATACTTCTTTACTTCTTTCTATTAAGCTGCTACTAAATCAAAGGAGTTTTCCAAAACTACTTGTACTTTTGCCTTTAAATCATTTCTATTATATTTCTTAAAAATCTGATCAATTTGTTTTTTAACTTTTGTGAGTTCAGAAACCTCAAATATATCTTTATGAACAAAAGTAAATAATATTTTTTGGTTTACATCTGAACTCTTTTTGGCATTCCAATCAAAATTTATTGCTCTTATGTCAGTTACTCCTTTAACAAAATTAAAGCTCCTTAATATTTCTTCAAATTCTCTTTTTTGTTTAATATCTATTGGAAACTTAATTTTGTTTTTTGAACTAGTTAATTTTTGATCTGAATCAAAAAAATGTTCAAATCCATCTGAGTTATCGTTCATATACATAAATAATATTTCTAAAATTCTTTTTGGCTCAAGCCTCTTAGTTGAATACCTGCTATGTATTAATAGGCCTTCTCTACCTAATGATTTCTCATAATAAGATTTTTCACGACCACTAAAGTTGTGTACTGGATTTCCTTTTGGATTGCTTATTAAAATATCAATATTTTTTAATTTTTTCTGTATTCTTCCTTTTAGTTTTAAAGATTCTTCAAATTCAATAACAATAGGTCTAAACCCATAGCTTGAAATGTAGTGATTTAAAGATCGTACTTTTTCTTTACCACGTACAGCAAGAACTGCTACTCTTCCAGAAAATTTCAGATGTTGCTCATTTTCTAATTTGTTAATACTTATATCTTTATATTTTGGATAAATTTCTTCAAAAAAAGTTTTGGTTATATCTTTCATTTTTTCCCTTCAATAGTTACTAGCAGTAAGTTTTTTAAAAAAATAAAAAATTAGTGAAGTTGAATAATTGAAAAGCTGAAAAAAGTCAATTTTGTAAAACTTACTGCTAGTAATTTATATGAAAGAAAAAGACAATTCTATATGGCCATGGGTTATAGGTTTTTTAGCTTATAGATCATATAAGAAAAAAAATACACTAAACCAAAATAATTTTCCTGTAGATAGTTTTTATGATGATTGGGAAGAAGACGATGAGGATTAGGTACAACACTTTGCTCAGTTTGTGTACGCAAACGGTGCAGAATATCCATTGTTCGAGAAGAAACTTCTTGCAACAATGCGATGGGGGTGCTGGCTCAGGGTTCCTCGACTTACACAAAACAGTTAGTGAGTTAATCACAGCTGGGAAAGGAAGGTAACAGTGGATGCAATTATTGATGGCATACTGTGGGCTATTATGGGCTGGACCATTTATGGTTTAATCCATTGGCTTAGAGATTGGAATACCAGGCGTTATGGTAACAACTGGGAATACATCTACATGGAAGATTACAGACGTGATTTTCTTAATAGCTTCAAAGACATCGACGATGTCGACGAAGACTCTAGCTAAACGCCCACTGTAGACGTTCAAGACTATTAAATTAAATAAATCGCAGATTCAAAATAATAAATTAAATAATTCCTTCAGGTCGATTGATTCTTAAAATAATTAACTAATTTGAAAATTTAAATGAATATGCTGCACCAGGCATAACAGGTGAATCATAAGCAATAAGGGTTATAGTTTTGCCAACTAAAGTTCCTCCAGTTATCCAAGACTTATCAAGTGGGTAGTAGTTTGGTGTTCCGTTACCCATAATTCCAATAAGTTGATCATCCACAAAGATTAGACAGTGTGTGTAACCAATAGAAAACTTTTTGAACTCAATATCCCATTCAATTAAATTGAATACATATTCGCTGCCTCTGTCAGAAATAGAAATTATGGGGTCTTTATTAGCTTTTGGAGGTATCCAACTGGATTGATCTGCGTATATTTGATAACCTTCAATTTCATAAACCATTGGCCAGCCAGGATTGAATGCATCATCATTAGTCCAATCATTACCGCTAAAAGAAATGTAAGAAGGTGTATAAGCTTGATACATTGCATCAATAGGTTCTAGTTTAATTTGGTAACTTCTATCAGAGGATAAACCTCCAATATATAAGTTTGTATTTGGGGTATAGTATGTACCTTCAAAAAGATGCGATCCTACATTTACTCCATTAATAGATAATTTATACATGCACCCCATCCATTCACATCCATTCCATCTGACGTACACTCCATTTCTCCAATGATTTTCAATTCTTAAATTTACTCCTGGATTCCATGACTCAACAGTTTTATCAATATTAAAAAAAGAAGTAATAGCTTTTTTGTTTGGACTATCTTTAATTACGTCAGAAACATTAAAAGAGATTTCATCATACTGTATTAATTTATTTTCGTAAACATTACTCTCTGGAACAAAAAGAGTAGTAGTAGGAGGAGGAATAGTAGTTGTAGTAGAAGTCGTAGTAGTAGATGTAGTGGTAGTAGGCACTGAATTTGTATTTTTTTCTACTGCTTCATTTGAAGATGAAACTATTTCATCACATACAATACCATTGTTGTTTATATCAAGTAACGCCACATCACCATATTCATCGAAATATAGTTCATACCAAGTTTGAGCGTCTTGATTAGATGAAAAATCTTCACAATTATATTTGTCTCCAGGGTTAGGTAATACAACTCCTACACCTGTAATTTCTTCGACATAGGAACCAGAGCTTTGACCTTCAGATAATGTAAGACACAGCATATCAAAAGGCTTTGTACCCAGTGCTTGAGAGTCCATATCCCAATAAAAATTTAAATCATAATTCTCAGGTAGTGTTTTTGCTTCAATATAAGACTTAAATTCGTTATTACATGTTTCTGAGAATAGATTAAGTAAGCTTGCATAGCTTACATTGTTATTGCCAAAATCTAATTGATTTTCTCTATAATATACTTCTCCGTCATGAAGTAAATCGCATGCTCTATATTGAACATAAGAATTCCAATTTAGTTCTACTTCTTGGTCTATTATGTTAAAACAGTCTCCTTTTGTAAGAACTCCTAACCTAACAGAACCTCCAATGTTAAATACTTCACTAGTTTGTTGTTCATTTTGAGGATTTAATATATTAACTGTATTTAATACAACTAACCCAGAAATTAATGTTGCAAATACCAATCCTGCTATTCGAAGCAATCGATTTTTACGATCTTCTTTAGCTTTTGCTTTATTTGAATTGAAATAATTTGGAGAAATAATTTTAGTAATCTTACTGCCTCTTAAAGCTTTTGACATTTGTATATTCAGATCTGACCAAAACTGTTCTCTCTTAAAATTTGACATTTCTATAGGCATTTCATGTTCTAAGTCATCAGGATTGTTAGCCTCAGGATTCCAAATATCATATCGATCAAAAAGCTTTACTTCTTGATCTGTACCTTCTCTTTTAAAGGTGTAGTTTTCAACAACTTTAGGGTCAACATAATCTAGAAATACAGGAAAAAATTGGAAGTTATCTTCTTTGTCATTATTTCTTTTTATAAATTGTGGAATTTCCTCAATTCTTATTGGAGATTTGGGGTTTAATGCGTTTTTTGTAATAAATAAGATTGCACCATCACATTCATTTATTTTATCTCGAATTGTTTGACGCCAATCGGTTCCTGGTTTTTTATCTCCTTGGTCAATCCAAAGCTCAAAGTCTCGATTTTCTCCAGCTTCTAAATAGCTCTGAACAATATCTTTATCTTTTCTAGCATAAGAAATAAAAACTTTTTTCTTAAATTCTTGTTCGTCTGAGTTGTTCAATTTACGTACCTTACTCTTTCTATAATAATTCAAATACCACTCCCTGTTAATGCTTATATCTCTCAATTTTTTCATCTGAAAAAATATGACTATTGTTAATAGCATCTTCAAAAGTAAAATCCTTAGGGCAGGTCTCAATCATTTCTAATAATGCACTCCATTCTCTTTGTGTTGCAGTTAATCCCCACTCATATTTAATCCTTATCCAGTCGTATGCATACTCACACCAGTACTTAGTATTATCTGGTTTCCAATCTTCAGGTCCATAAGCGCTTTTTTCACGATTAGTAAAACTATTAACTGCTAACAATAGATCTGGATCATCTAAATTATTTGCAAATCTTACTTTTTTTTCAATACTCCAACTCCATGCACCTGAAATATGTGCGTTGTAAAGTGGTATAAAGTGATCGACATCAAGGTCACCTGAAAAAAAATAAAATGTTCCATTATAAGGATCAAACCATTTTCCTGAAGACACAAAGCAGGAACTAGAATTTGTAAACAATACACTAACATAACTTTCTAGTTGTAGTACTTCATGTCTTGTATTTTGACAATCTGAATCTATATCATCCCAAGTATTCCAATCTTCTCTTTGGTATTTGGGAATAGCGTTTAAATCAACTTCTTTAATTTCTAACTGAGGTATTCCAGAGAAATCATTCGCTTTTTCTTCAAAAAGATAATCACTCGCCCAATCTTCTAATACATCTGATGTACGCAAATATCCAATCCACGAAGCACCTTCAGTAACACCGAACGTAGGCATTCCAATTAATTTACCTGTTGTATCAAGCGCTGCACCTCCAGAGTTTCCGTAGGAAATATCAGCATCAGTTACAATCCATCCTCTCTTATAATTTGTGTCTTGTTCAAAGCCGCTAACGGTACCTTTTGTTAGATTGATGTTTAAAGAATATGTTATTCCATCACCTCTAGATGACGGATAGCCCCATATCTCTAAAGATTCACCCAGCTGTAGATCGGAACTAGATTTCATTTCAAAATAGTCAAACTCTTCTGAAATGACATAGCCAGAAATATGTGATGTGATCAAGAGTAAGGCTAAGTCTAAATTTGAATCAATTTTTAAAAGTTTTGCTGTATAAGTTATCTCACTTTTTGTATCTACATTTTGCACAGTAGCAATATGTATCTCTCCACTACAATTCTCCAGAACATGCGCATTAGTTAAAATATGACCACTGCTTGAAACTAGAACCCCGGAACCAAGTCCAGTAAAAAAGGTGTTTTCCTGGTCGCTGCTAAGGCAACCGTTAACGACAACTTGAACAGTTTTTTTAAGTATCTCTTCTTGATTATAAGTTGAAACTGGAATGCTAGAAATAGTTTGAGGAATCGTAGTTGTAGGTGCAAGAGTAGTTGGGAGTGTTGTAGTCGGTGCAGTTGTTGTAGTAGTAGTTTCAGAAATTGGTAAAACTTCGTTAACTATTTCATCATCTCTATTTTCAACTACTACAACTATATCTGGTACTGGTCGCATGAAAACAGAAACAATGCCAATAGCAACAATAATCAGAAAGACATAAAAAGCTGCTGGCCTGAGAAGACTATATAGATGAGTGTTGCTGCTTTCGTTAGACGTTTCTGCACTTTGATCCTCTTCAAAGGGATCTTCTGTGTTGGTAAATGGGTTGTACGAATCCATTTTTATGCTGCATACTCAAGTTCATTATCAAGAACTATATGATTGTCACTATTTTTTAATAATTTATTAGAGAGGCTGGCACCACCAGAAACTGTTGTGTATTTTATTTTCTTTTCTTTAAGCTTTCTAACTAACGGAGTAAAAATATGGTCTCCAGAAGCTACAACCACCTCTTTAAAGTTTGAGATTAAATCTGAGTTTAGGATATACTCTGCAGAATCAATAAGAGCTAAATCTGCACCATCTTCACCTTTTGCACTGATTAATATTTCAACTGGTGGGCTTTGATCAAAATACCAATTGTCTAGATCTTCTAAAAGTCTTCTGTGTCCAGAAACAATAATGAGGGAATTTCTAGTTAAATTAAAATAGTTATCAAAATTTTTTAATTTTCTTTTAGCCCTTTTAATTTTAAGATTTCTTCTTTCTTTGTTTTGAGTTTTGATTCGACTATAGCCGTAGACGTTTTCAATATCGAAGATCACTAGTTCGTCAAAACCGTTATTTTCATTGATTTTTTCGTTTATTCTTTTATAAATTAAATTTGTTTCTTTCATACAGTATTTACTAGCGACAAGTTTTTTTATACAATAGAAATATGGTTGAATCTATTACAAATCCTGCAGATATTAAGAAGGTAAATAGAGAAAAACTAATAACTGTTTGGAACGACATCTATTCTCAAGAACATACACCAGCTGAATATTTTGCAGCATTACCAAGTGAGGTGTTGAAAGATTTTTATGAGAAATTAGAAATTCATTGTAAACAAGTCCTTAAAAACAGAGGCTATAACCAGTGGGCTTACAACAAATACCGACTTGATCAAAATAGAGATGATGGTGCAACAACACTGTTTGCTGATGTAAACAAACACCTTTTGACATCGAGTGATAATGATTCTTTTGTAAATCTGAAAGAGATTTTTAAAAATGGCGAAGACAAGGTTAATAGAAACATAAACCTCACGATAAAAAGAGTACTTGTAAACAATAGAGAGAGAACAGTTATTGATCGACTTCTCAGAAGAATTGAAGATATTGCAGATGACGACTCAAACAGTGTTATAAGAAACAGGACTGAAGAACTTGGATTAAAAGCAGATTACTTTACAACATTTGACAGGTTTCCTGAAGAGAGAGATCCTACAAATGATGAGATTGAAGTTGTTATTGGTCTTGTAGGTGATTTTAAAGAATCTCCTCCAAAAGAGGGTGCAAAACAAGCATCCAGAATTTACACAACAGAACAACTCATTGAAATGATGGAAATTATTTGTAATAATTTACCTACCGACGTTACTCCGAATACTTTAGAGACAATCTTTATTGATTTAATACCTGATTTTTTACCTGATGAATTTTTAATTGAAAAAGTTTTTAAAATCTACGGTCACGTTAATTTTCCTCTAGATATAAACCATAAGCTATCTGTACATGACTTAGACCAAAGTGAACAGATTATTGTCCAAGAGGCTGTAAAAGATGGTTTAGATCAAATAAAGAAAAATGCTATAGAGGATAAATGCAAAGTATTAAAGGTACATCTAGATAAGAAAAAATTAAATGTTAATACTCTCGCAAAAGTAGAGCCTTTTACGTCAAGAGAGGATGTTGAGGAGACTTTGAATTTACTTGGTAATATCACCAATAAACTTTTTTCTACTCTTGAAAACGAAGTCGTAGCAGAAGTAGCATTCAGTGAATTGTTTGAAGAGTTATAAAAATATTTTTAAAACTTGTCGCTAGTAATTAGCATGAACATAGAAATGAAAAATAGAATACCAACTTATAACGCAAAAATCGGAAGCGAGTTTGATGATGCTTCCGTAAAGCTGAAATCAAAAAATTCAAAATACACTAAAAGTTATATTACTTTTCTTGCTTTAGGTGCTGTTTTTGCTGATCTAACAGGAGTTATTGATTCTCGTATTTCAATAACTTTGGCTGTTGTGTTTACACTAATTAGTTTGTTTACCTACTGGCAGAAGAAGTCAGGTGGATTTACAGAACAATGGACTTATACAAGGGTTGTAGCAGAATCGTTCAAATCTGAATGGTTCAAATTTGCAGTTGGTGGTGGTGATTACCCAATTAAAGATAACTTAGAGGAAATATACTTTGAAACTGAATTTAAGAAGAAGCTAAATAAATTTTACGATGAATATAAAAAATCAATGCATGAAAAGTATCGAGATTATCTCGATTATGTAGATCTAGATATCAATAAAGAGACTTTAGCTATAAGAAATGAATCATTAGATCAAAGACTTGAATATTACAAAACAAATAGAATGTATAACCAAATGAAGTGGTATGAAAAAAAATCACAAGATATGAAATGGTATCAAATGATGTACACAAGATTATTTCGCTTTGTTCTGTTTATTGGAATTGCTATTGGTGGAGTAATGGTAGCAAATAGCTTCGACTGGATATCTATTCCATTTTTGCAAGAAAATGATCTTTTCTCAATAGCAATCGCAGTTGGGTTTGCATTAGATGGTATTAATAGTGCTGATCAATATGAAAGACTTGGTATAGCTTATGAAAAGAGTTTCAACGAATTAAGTGATGCGATTAGAGAACTTGAAGATGATAAAAATGATATAAAAACTAATGAAAAAGTCTTTTCCGAGTTCGTAGAAGATATAGAGAACAAAATTTCTAGCGAACATAAGTCATGGTCTTTAACTACAAGTAGTAAAAACATTCATTAATACTTAAGTATGAAGAAAGTTTTTATCTCATACTCAAGAAAAAATGACAAAGAAGTCTTTGAATTTCGTAGTAATGAAAAGTTCAGAGAGTTTGAAATTTTGATCGATGATGAAGATATAAAATTT
>Ga0255777_10003853_pt1 | contig 12596 bp, 10 predicted proteins | sample 101ome_15_FD_179975 | JGI IMG/M metagenome (GOLD analysis project Ga0255777, IMG submission 179975) | Coastal salt marsh microbial communities from the Groves Creek Marsh, Skidaway Island, Georgia - 101402AT metaG (version 2) | ecosystem: Environmental > Aquatic > Marine > Intertidal zone >...
TCTTTGGATCATCGATTTATTATTTGCAGCAAAGTTCAAAAAAAAATGAACCCAATTCTTTGATTACTGATAAAAGTCCCTATTATTGTGGTGTTGAGGAACCAAAACGGCCCCCGACCCTTTACCTCTCCTATTACAATCCCTTAATAAAACATGTTGACTGAAAACGATTTGCGGGCACGCAAGTTGCCTGAATTGAAAGACCTAGGTTCTTCCTTAAGTATTCCCAAAGCAAAATACATGAAGAAGGATGAATTAGTCGCCGCTATTCTCGCAAAAACAGGACAAGCTGCTCCTTCAGCCCAAACGATTACTGTGGAAAAATCTGAAAATACCGCTCCAAAGGCCATTGCTTCTGCTCCAAAAGAACCCAAACAAAATTCTAGTGAGAAAGGCAATGCGTCTGACCAAAAGCAAGAGCAACGTAAAGAACGTAACCCGAGGTTCAAAAACAAGGAACAACAAAACGGCAATAATCAAAACCGCGACCGCGATCGCAGGAGACCGAAAGAGTTCCACTTTGAAGGCATCATTGCAAATGAAGGCGTACTAGAAATCATGCCCGATGGATATGGGTTCTTGAGGAGTTCAGATTTTAATTATTTGAATTCACCAGACGATATCTATGTAAGTCAAAATCAGATTCGCAGCATTGGCCTTAAAACTGGTGATACTGTAAGTGGTGAGGTACGTCCCCCACGAGAAGGAGAAAAATATTTCCCTCTTGTAAAAGTAAACAGCATTAATGGTCGCACCCCTGAATACGTTAGAGACCGTGTTGCTTTTGAGCACCTGACACCATTATTTCCTGAAGAGAAGTTTGACATTACAACCCGGCGCAGCACTGATTCTACGAGAATCATTGATTTGTTCTCTCCTATTGGTAAGGGCCAACGTGGTTTATTGGTAGCTCAACCGAAAACCGGTAAGACTACCTTGATGAAAGAAGTAGCGAATGCGATTGCTGCCAATCATCCTGAAGCATACATGATTGTACTTCTGATTGACGAACGTCCCGAAGAAGTTACAGATATGAGCCGAAGTGTAAACGCAGAAGTTGTCGCTTCTACTTTTGATGAACCTGCTGAGCATCACGTAAAAGTGGCGAACATTGTCCTGGAAAAAGCAAAGAGAATGGTAGAATGTGGTCATGATGTTGTGATCATGCTCGATTCAATCACGCGCCTTGCACGTGCCTACAATACGGTAAGCCCAGCTTCTGGTAAAATTCTTTCCGGAGGTGTTGATGCCAATGCACTACAAAAACCAAAGCGTTTCTTTGGTGCAGCACGAAATATTGAAGGTGGTGGTTCTTTAACCATTTTGGCGACCGCTCTTATTGATACAGGCTCCAAGATGGACGAAGTTATCTTTGAAGAATTCAAGGGAACCGGTAATATGGAAATGCAACTTGATCGTCGTATTGCCAACCGAAGAATATGGCCTGCTATTAATCTTATTGAAAGTGGCACACGTAAGGAAGACCTTCTCTTATCACCTGATGTACTGCAACGCATGTGGATCATGAGGAAGTACCTTGCAGATATGACACCAATCGAAGCCATGGAATTCCTAAGCGACCGGATTCGAAAGACAAAAGACAATGCTGAATTCTTAATCAGCATGAATGGATAAATAAAAGCCCGCTCGATGAGCGGGCTTTTTTATTATCTTCTAACTGAATTTTAAACCTAAACAAACATGAAGAAAATTCTACTTTTGGCCGGATTGGTATTCGGTTCTTTTGGAGTCTCAGCACAATCCTATGAAGCCTCTTTAGGCCTTGGCGCACTTAGTAGCGGCCAATTAAAACTTGAAGGGATGTACCATTTCATGGACAATCAGTCATTTAATCTAGAACTTAGAGGAATCAACAACTCCCTGGAATCCGATGACGGCACAATACTAGCCTCTGCGGGAGGATTTGCATTAAGTCCTGAATACATCGTTTATTTTAATTCGAGAGGTGATGATAATGAGGGCGTATACGTAGGTAGTTATTTACGTTTTAAAACCATGAGTACGCAAGGTTGGGAAGAATATGACGACGTCGGAAACCTAGTACCTGCGAACTTCTCTCAAACGGCTCTTGGCGCTGGTCTTAATTTCGGCTGGCACGGTGCACTTGACAATGGACTAACCTACCGCTTATATGTTGGTGGCGGCTATAACTTTGTCAACGCAATTAGTCATACAGATACGTACGAAAGTGCCCTGTCACTAATCTACGGCGTGCCTATTCACGTGAGATCGGGAGTCAATATTGGCTACAGATTTTAGTCTTTTAGAAAGCAGCCCAAGGGCTGCTTTTTTTATTCTACCGTTGAAAACTGCTTTTCGTAAAGATTGAAATAGGCTCCCTTTTTGCCTAGCAAGGTGGAATGATTGCCTTCCTCTACAATCTTTCCTTGATCCAATACAATGATCTTATCAGCATGCTGAATAGTAGATAAGCGGTGCGCAATAATAATAGAAGTTCGATCTTTTGTCAGCGCGAGCAAAGCTTGTTGGATCAATTCCTCTGTGTGGCTATCTATACTCGAAGTCGCTTCATCCAAAATAAGAACCTTCGGATTCGTAATATATGCTCTGAGGAACGCTAGTAGTTGGCGTTGGCCAGCCGAGAGTACACCACCACGCTCACGAACATTATAATTCAAACCATCAGGCAATTCTTCCAAAAACGACTTAATTCCTATCGCTTCAGCCGCTTCCCATATCGCTTCATCCGAAATATCAGAAGCCCCCATAACAATGTTGGAGCGCACCGTATCCGAGAATAAAAACACATCCTGAAGCACCAGGGCCATTTGAGATCTTAAATGTTTTATGTCGATTTCAGTTAACGGGGTACCGTCAATTGTAACCGTACCTTTTTGATAGGGGTAAAATCCCATCAAAACGGAAATGATGGTGCTTTTCCCTGCACCTGTGGCTCCTACTATCGCAACCGTTTCACCCTTTGCCGCAGAAAAAGAAATGCCTTTGAGAATTAGTTCGTTTTCAATGTATTGGAAGTGAAGATCATCAATGTCAATAGCACCCTCTAGCGCAATCTTCACATGACCACTTGGTTCTAACTCGTGATTGCTGTCCAAGAGTTTCAATACCCGTTCAGACGCTACCATCCCCATTTGAAGGGTGTTAAATCGATCGGCCAATTGACGTAATGGACGAAAAAGCATCCCAATAAAAATGATCATTGCCGTGAGTTCACCAACCGTCACACTACCGCCTTGCGCGGCATTCATTCCGCCATACCAAACACCCAATCCAATTGATATCGCACTTAGTACTTCAATAATTGGAAAGAATAGCGCATAATAAAAGATGCTTTTTATGTTGGCATCTCGATGGCGCGCATTAATGGCTTCAAATTTTTCCATCTCCTGCTCCTCTCGGCCGAAGGCTTGTACAATGGCCATGCCCCCTAAATGCTCTTGGACAAAGGTGTTCAAATTACTCACCTCATTTCGAACGGATTGAAAGGCACCTTTAATTCCACGCTGAAACCATCGCGTTGCTATAAATAAGACGGGAATAACACTCAAGCTGATCAACACCAAAATGGGGTTGAAGAAGAAGAACATAGCAAAGAGCATAACTGCGATTCGGAAGAGGTCTCCAAATATGACCAATATTCCCTCCGAAAATACCTGAGCTATGGTTTCAATATCACTGACTACGCGAGTTACAAGTTGTCCAACTGGACTCTTATCGTAAAAACTTAACCTGAAGTTTTGCAACTTCTCATAAAGTTCAACGCGAATGTCCTTAATAATGCTTTGCCCTAGCCAATTCGCAGCATACATAAAACCGAAAGAGCCTATGCTCTCGAAAAGCAAGAGCCCAACCAACCAAAGCATTAGGTTGAATAGCATATCAGGATCTCCTCCCAAAATAGCATCGTCAATGACTTGGCGGGTTAGGATAGGCCGAGCGGTACCAATGGCGCCCAATACGACGGTCAGTATTACGGAAAAAATAAAAAGTGCTCGGTACGGCTTTGCGTAGCCTAGAACTTTTACAAATAGTTTGAAATCAAAAGCTTTTCCGCCGACGTTAGACATTTAAAAATGGGGGTATTGAATGGATGATAAATATAACCCATGTGCGGGAGCGCTTGTTCCCATCGCGCCTCGATTTCTAGCATGGAGTCGCTCTTCAAATTCTGCTATGGTCCATTTTCCTCTTCCAACTTCGTAGAGGCTTCCTACAATGGCGCGTACCATGTTTCGAAGAAATCGGTCGGCAGTTATTTCGAAGACCCAATGATCATTGTGCTGAGTCCATTGCGCTGAACGAACAGCACAAATGGTTGTTTTATTATCCGAACCATTTTTGCAAAACGATGCAAAATCCCGTTCAGTCAATAAAAGCTCCGCTGCTTTATTCATGGCCGCGAAATCTGGCAACTCCTCAACCATCCATGCCCATTGACGTATAAAAGGGCTGCCTGTTCCACACATCTTGTATTCATAGCTTCTCGAAATTGCTAAGAATCGGGCATGCCACTCCTCGCCTACTTCAAAGGCTTCATGAATACGAATTGCGGGGTCTACAAAACGGTTAAGACGGTAGACCAAATGATCATGAGTCATGGACGGTACTAAAGATGCATCCCAATCGAAGTGCGCATACATTTCGCTCGCGTGAACACCAGTATCGGTGCGTCCAGCTCCGGTAACCATTATATTTTGCTTCAAAAGCTTGGTTAAGGCATCGTTCAATTCGCCTTGTACAGAGCGGTCCTTCGGCTGTACTTGCCAACCGCAAAATGGTGTTCCATCAAAGGCGAGTTTCAATACTGTGCGCATTACTTTTGAAGTATCGTGAAGATGGTCAAAGGTACAACTTGGTGAGCGCAAAAAAGACTAAAATCCTACTCCTATCGGACACCCATAGTTATATGGATGAACGCATATTGGAATTTGCTTCGGGTGTCGATGTCGTCTTGCATGCAGGCGATATGGGCGCACATGAATCTATGGATCGATTGGAGGCAGCATCCAAACAAACCGTGGGTGTTTATGGAAATATCGATGATCATATTATGCGTCGTCGATTTCCCTTACACCAAAAGTTTAAAATAGGGGGAATGAAGATTTGGATGACACATATAGGAGGTTATCCCCCGAATTATAACCTGCGTGTTCGTGAAACCATTAAAAAAGAGCAGCCTGATATCTTTATTTGTGGCCATAGCCACATCTTAAAAGTCATTAATGATCCTAAGATTCAGTGCTTACACATGAACCCTGGAGCAGCAGGTCAGCACGGCTTCCACAAGGTTAGAACCATGCTTCGTTTTGAAATCCACCAATTGGATCCGCAGAAAAAAGGCCGTATTGAAAACCTTGAGGTCATTGAATTAGGAAATCGTGGCCAACTCCGTTAATTTTGCGCTTTAACGGATTTTCACATGTCTACTGCTTTACATGCCATCACACCCGTCGATGGACGCTATGCTTCAAAAACTGAAGCATTATCACAATATTTCTCGGAATTTGCCTTGATTAAGTACCGTGTTCGCGTAGAGATCGAATACTTTATCGCATTGTGCAAGAGCGATATTGCTCAGCTCGCAGACGTAGATCCTGCATCGTTCGAGCCACTGCGTGATCTGTACAGAAATTTTGATACCGCAGATGCTCAAAAAATCAAAGACATCGAAAAGGTAACCAACCACGATGTGAAAGCCGTAGAGTATTTCATCAAAGAGGCTTTTGAAGGTTTGGGGCTTTCGAAATTCCAAGAATTCATACACTTTGGATTGACGTCGCAAGACATCAACAATACCTCTGTTCCCTTAAGCATAAAGGAAGCACTTGAAAATCTTGTTTATCCGCAACTGGAAGAACTCATTGGAGCCATTGATGAACATGCAACGGCTTGGGATAACATTTCATTGCTTGCAAGAACACATGGACAGCCTGCTTCACCTACCACGTTAGGAAAAGAATTCAAAGTTTTCACGGCACGCTTACGAGGCCAATTGGCACAACTTAAAGCGGTTCCTCATAGCGCAAAGTTTGGTGGAGCAACGGGCAATTTCAATGCGCACACGGTTGCTTACCCCGGAAAAGATTGGCACCAATGGGGTGATGAATTCGTTGCCAAGCACCTCGGTCTTCAACGCAGCTATCCAACCACTCAAATTGAGCATTACGACAACCTCGCAGCACAATTCGATGCATTGAAACGTATCGACAACATCTTTATCGATTTCTGCCGCGACGTCTGGACGTATGTAAGTATGGATTACTTCAAACAAAAAATCAAGGCAGGAGAAGTGGGTTCTTCAGCCATGCCTCATAAAGTAAACCCGATCGATTTTGAGAATGCGGAAGGAAACCTAGGAATTGCCAATGCATTGTTCGAGCATTTAGCGAGTAAACTCCCCATCTCACGCCTGCAGCGCGATTTAACGGATTCTACAGCCTTGCGTAATGTTGGGGTGCCATTTGGCCACCTTACAATTGCCATCAGCAGCATGAAAAAAGGGCTAAGCAAACTGCTTGTCAATGAAGCGAAGATTGCCTCAGATTTGGAGGCGAACTGGGCTGTAGTTGCCGAAGCTATTCAAAACATTCTTCGTCGCGAAGGGTATCCGAAACCATATGAAGCGTTGAAAGCATTGACAAGAACAAATAGTGCAATCACCGCTCAAAGTATCGCAGATTTTATTGATACCTTAGAGGTAGATGACCCAATTAAAACTGAACTAAAGCAAATTACCCCGAGTAATTACATAGGTCAGGCATTACGCTAATCCCATGAAAAAGAAAATATATTTACTAGCAACGGTCGTCCTTGTGGCGGCCGTTTCTTTTGGACTGTACCAGTATTTCCGCACACCAGATGCAGCCGTAGACTTAAAACCTTCCTATAAGGGCAACGCAGCTACATTTGCACGCACCGCGAGTACGTATGAGGTTGGAGATGTCGTTGAACTTCGAGACCTAATAGGAAGCTTTGAATCCAAAAGCATTACACTTCCGGGCGGGGTAATTGTTGTAAGAGATTCTTCTGATGTCCAAGTTTGGCCTTCGAGCGGGTACATTGCAATAAAAGGCTTTTACCAAGGAATCGAAATCGATGACTTTTTTGGTGATACGTTAATCCGCGTGGGAGGTGCCTTTCTTCTCGAAAGCACGGAGCCTGAACATTTGGATTAGTCCCAAGGCAAAAAACACAGTTAAGGCAAGGGCAGAGTTCCGAAGGTCTCCAGTCAATGCTTCCAACAAGCCAATACTGAACATCCCAAATGTGGTTGCTAATTTTTCCATCACATCATAGAAACTGAAGTATGTGGTGTGATCTTCTGTCGCAGGAAGCATTTTGCTGTAGGTAGAGCGGGACAAACTTTGCACAGCCCCCATTACAAAGCCAAGAACTCCTCCAACAACATAGAATTGCCCTGCCGTTTGAACAAAATAGGCCGCGAAGCACAATAGCATCCAAATCGCGACTCCAATTTTTATGGCGTAAATATTTGAAGTACGCTCGCTAAGTCTGGCAAATACATAGGATCCAGCAATAGCAACAAACTGAATAATCAAAATGGTCATGATGAGTTGGGCCGATTCTAAGCCCAGAACCTTCGAACCAAAAACTGCTGCAAGCAATATGATGGTTTGCATACCCACGCTGTACCAGAAGAAACCACCCAAGAATACACGCAACATCTTAATACTTCTAAACTCGTTGAAGACTAAAATCAGCTCGCGCCAACTCTTCCAGAATAGTTTACCCTCAAAGTAGTCCTTAACCTCGTCTTTTGGTAATCGGCCAATGGCAGGAAGCCCGAATCCTAACCACCATATTCCCGTTAGTACAAAGGATGCTCTTGAAGCCACGCCTGCATCTTTAAAACCAAACGTTTCCGGCATTTGGACCAGTACCAAACATAAAATCAGCAATAGTGCACTTCCAAAATAGCCCAGCGAAAACCCACGCGCGGATAATCGGTCCTGCATTTCTTCGGGAGCAATGACCGGAAGAAAGCTGTTGTAAAAGACTATGGACCCCGTGAAACCTACACTTGCAAAGAAGGCTAAATACAAACCCAACCACGGATTTTGCTCGCTAAAAAAGCCCATACTCGCTGTACTCAATGCTCCAATAGTCATAAAAGTTCGCATGAATACTTTTCTTCTACCTGTGCGATCGGCCATGGCCGCTAAATATGGTGAAAGGACAGAGATTGTCAGAAATGAGGCTGCAATGACATAGGAATAGATCACGGTATTCTCCCATAATCGACCCAAGAACAAGACTTCGTTGGTCTCATTTTTGGTCACGGCCTCATAATAAATGGGGAATAATACTGTGCTTATGACCAATGAATAGACAGAATTCGCCCAATCATACATGGCCCAGCCTCGTTGTGTTTTTGTAAATTTCATACGGAAACCAATTTACGATGTGAAACGGCATTATCTTTGAGTAGATAAGCCAAAATTTAGCTACATGAAAAAAATCGCCATTCTACTTCTGTTCTTCTTCATTGGTCTTGAGGCCTTTGCGCAGGATATGATCATTTATAAGGACAAAACGATTGACGAAGTAACCATCGTTGAAGTAACTCCAGATTTCGTGAAGTATCGTGAGTATGGGGCCCCGATTAACTCAACCATGTTCAGTATCGAGCGCGATTACCTAAGCAAACTCATTTTTGAAAGCGGTCGCGTAATGGACATGAGTAAATCCATTATGGACGACGAGCGCGTATATGCCGGTCAACGCAATAGAGCATTAAAAATTGATGTCGCAGGCATGAGCGGGAATTATACATTCCTCTCCTATGAGCAAAGCGTTGACCCAAGCACGAGTTGGGAAGCAGGCTTAATTTTCGTAGGTGCTGGATTTGAAAATCAAAATGGGTGGAACGATCCTGAAAATGCCATGGGCATCGGTGTAAATATGGGCTACAAGTTTAAGCGCAGTCCGAATTTTTACATGACAAGAATGCGCTATGGTCATATTTTACGTGGTGCTTACGTGAAGCCAAATCTTTGGTTGAACATGTTCAACTACGACAGGATTGACTACGATCACCCGCCAGACCCCGTCACCTTCCAATACCCTACTTCACGCGAAAGCGCTACAGCAGGAACGGTAATGATTGATTTCGGAAATCAATTGGTCTTCTCCGATATATTCGTTGTTGATTACGCAGCAGGTGTTGGATACGGCTTCACTACCAAGGACACTTGGAATGTCACCAATTATGGATTCATTGGTGGTCTTGGTCCACAAAGCGGAACCCCGCTTACATTCTCCTTCACGTTAAAGGTTGGATATTTACTCCCCGGCAATTAGGCAATTTTTTTAAAGCATATAAAAAAAGCCCGGCGCTTCGCGCCGGGCTTTTTTGTTTCGCATTCCGCTTCGTCTTAAGCGTTTTGTGCTTTGATCAAGTTCAATGCTGAACCGGCCTTAAACCACTCAATCTGCTGAGCGTTGTAGGTATGGTTCAACATGATCATATCTGAAGATCCATCGGCATGAACTACTTCTAGCGTAAGCTGCTTGCCTGGAGCAAAGTCTACCAAATCAACAAAGTTGAAGGTATCGTCTACTTGGATCAAATCGTAATCTGCTTCATTAGCGAAGGTCAGACCCAACATCCCTTGCTTCTTCAAGTTCGTTTCGTGGATACGAGCGAATGACTTCACAATCACCGCGCGAACGCCTAGGTGACGTGGCTCCATTGCCGCATGCTCACGTGAAGAACCTTCACCATAGTTGTGATCACCCACAACGATAGAAGGAACACCAGCAGCTTTGTATGCACGAGCTACGTTTGGTACCTCATCTACTGAACCGTCAAGTTGATTCGTTACGGCGTTGGTTTCTTGGGTGTAAGCGTTTACCGCACCAATCAAACAGTTGTTTGAGATATTATCAAGGTGACCACGGTAACGCAACCATGGACCTGCCATAGAGATGTGATCCGTTGTACACTTGCCGAAAGCTTTGATAAGCAACTTGGCACCTGTAATGTTATTACCATCCCAAGCCGCGAATGGGCTCAACAATTGTAGACGCTGTGAATCTGGGCTCACTACTACTTCTACACCTGAACCGTCCTCAGCAGGAGCTTGGTAACCGTTATCCTCCACTGCAAAACCAGCTGATGGCAATTCTTGACCCGTTGGCTCTGCCAATTTCACTTCTTCACCATTTGCGTTGATCAACGTATCGGTAATTGGGTTAAAGTCAAGCTTTCCAGAGATTGCAATCGCCGCAACCATTTCTGGTGACGTAACGAAGGCGTGAGTGTTCGGGTTGCCGTCTGCACGCTTCGCAAAGTTTCTGTTGAATGAGTGAACGATGGAGTTTTTCTCTTGCTTCTCCGCGCCTTCACGTGCCCACTGTCCAATACATGGACCACAAGCATTCGTAAAGATTCTCGTTCCCTCTAGTTTGTTGAACGTATCGATCAAACCATCTCGCTCGGCAGTATAACGTACTTGCTCAGAACCTGGGTTGATACCCAAGATTGCTTTAGGTTGGATTCCTTTTTCAACGGCATCAGCAACGATAGAAGCGGCACGTGTCAAATCTTCATAGGAAGAGTTTGTACATGAACCGATCAATGCCCACTCGATATCTGTTGGCCAATCGTTCGCTGCAGCCTTCTCCTTCATCTCTGCTACTGGAGTAGCAAGATCTGGAGTAAACGGACCGTTAAGGTGCGGAGTCAATTCATCCAAGTTGATTTCAATCACTTGGTCAAAGTACTGCTCAGGGTTTGCATATACCTCAGCATCACCGGTCAAGTGCTCAGCTACTGCATCGGCAGCATCTACTACATCTTGACGACCCGTAGCCGCTAGATAGCGACGCATGCTGTCGTCGTAACCGAATGTTGAAGTCGTTGCACCGATCTCAGCACCCATGTTACAGATGGTTCCTTTCCCTGTAGCACTCAAGCTCTCTGCACCCTCACCGAAGTACTCGACGATACAACCTGTACCACCTTTTACCGTAAGGATTCCTGCTACTTTCAAGATGACATCCTTAGGCGCAGTCCAACCGTTCAAACGACCAGTAAGTTTTACACCAATAAGTTTTGGGAATTTCAATTCCCAAGCCATACCCGCCATAACATCTACAGCATCAGCACCACCGACACCGATAGCGACCATACCAAGACCCCCAGCGTTTACTGTATGAGAATCTGTACCAATCATCATACCGCCTGGGAAAGCGTAGTTCTCAAGGACTACCTGGTGAATAATACCTGCACCTGGCTTCCAAAAGCCGATGCCGTATTTATTACAAACTGATGAAAGGAAGTTGAATACTTCATTGTTCTTATTAATTCCTTCTTGCAAATCTTTATCTGCGCCAATTCTTGCTTGAATCAAGTGATCGGCATGTGCAGTGGAAGGAACCGCTACTTTATCTTTTCCTGCTTGCATGAATTGCAACAAGGCCATTTGTGCTGTTGCATCCTGCATGGCCACACGGTCCGGCGCGAAATCTACATAGCTAGCACCACGTTGAAAAGCCTGGTCGGCAGCACCGTCCCAAAGGTGGGCGTATAAAATTTTCTCAGAGAGTGTAAGTGGCTTACCCACTGCCTTGCGAGCAGCTGCAATACGCTCAGGGTAGCGCTCGTACACTTTGCGAATCATATCGATATCGAACGTCATAGTAACAGAGTTAACTTAATTTGCGAGCACGAAAATACCACATAATTGGCCTCCTAGCCAAAAGGATTTCGCTAAGAATCAATAGAATAAAGCAATGATTACGGAATCACTAATTCAAAGCCGTAATTATCACTAAAACAGAAATTTAAAAGGTCTGTTTTTAAGAATTAAGGAATCCACACCTTAACATTGTGGAACCAATTCTCTCCGCTGATTTTGATCACATACATACCTGTGCTCCAGCCAGTGGTGGTGTATCGATGGGTTGATCTTGGATCCATTTCTGACATCTTTTGACCTGCAGCATTAAAGATCTCCGAACGCAACGCCTGACCCGTGAAGATTTCAAGCGTTCCATCCCCATTACGAATGTCTAAATTTGACAGCACCGTTTGCATAATGTCTAACAACTCAAAGGCTGCAGTATGTGCGCTATCCTTGGTTGGATTGAAACTCCAATCCTTGATGGTGAAGCTTTTAGCGCTGTCTTGAACATCAATACGCGCCCAGCCATAACAAGCTGTATCGTCCTTCATGATACGAAGTCCCAAGTATCCATCTGTTAAGGGACCTGCCCAGTTGGAATTCGGATAGGCTTGACCGTCGACACGGAACGCCATGTATCCTACCCCAGTAGAGCTATTGATTCCTTGGAATTGCGCCATGGCATCGATGGTGGTTCCAGGAACGACGCGCTCAACATAAGCGAACCCATTGGCAACACTACCCATGGCTAGGTTTCCTTCGATACTATCTCCTGGATGCAACAATATTGCATTCACGTTTCCTAGCTGTCCGCCACCTAGAATATGCTCGATGGTAAAATCAACAATAGTGTCCCCGTCTAAATCCAATTCATAAATTCCGTTGACGATTGTCGTATCGTCAACATCTGTATAGATGTACTGCGCTTGGGCAGCGGTAGTGCCT
>Ga0255777_10003859_pt1 | contig 12577 bp, 11 predicted proteins | sample 101ome_15_FD_179975 | JGI IMG/M metagenome (GOLD analysis project Ga0255777, IMG submission 179975) | Coastal salt marsh microbial communities from the Groves Creek Marsh, Skidaway Island, Georgia - 101402AT metaG (version 2) | ecosystem: Environmental > Aquatic > Marine > Intertidal zone >...
CAGAGTTAATCTTACAGGCATTTTCTGAGAGCCAAAAGACTACAAAATTTAGCATTGTGCGCTTTGGAAATGTGCTTGGTTCAAGCGGTTCAGTTATTCCATTGTTTAAAAACCAAATACAGAATGGCGGTCCAGTCACAGTAACCAGTAAAGAAATAATTAGATATTTTATGACTATTCCAGAGGCTGTTGAGCTAGTAATTCAAGCCGGCTCAATGGGTATTGGAGGCGAGGTATTTGTTCTTGATATGGGTAAGCCAGTGAGAATTTATGACCTTGCCAAAAAAATGATCCATCTTTCTGGATATGAAATTAAGAATAATAAAAATCCTAATGGAGATATAGAGATTCTTATCTCTGGACTTCGGCCTGGAGAAAAGCTCTATGAAGAGCTCCTAATTGGAGATAATGTAGAAAAAACCTCGCATCCAATGATTATGAAAGCAAGAGAAAACATGATTAATCTTTCCACCATGGAAAACTACATCAATAAAATTAAAATTGCAGTTTTTGATCATGACCACGAGACATTGAGAAATATTCTCAAAGAAGTCATCCCAGAATATAATCCTCAATGTGGTATCGAAGATGTCTTATATAAGAACTAGTCATTAATTATGCTTTATAAAAGAAATTTTTACGAAATCAGAAAAAACGAGGAGATATTTGAGCAACTTAAAAAAGAACAGCAAAGTGTTGGTTATTATTCTCTTCCTTTTCAAGATTTGTCAGAAATCAAGACTTATGCATCATCTATAAAACAAGATATTATTTTTGTTATAGGAATTGGGGGATCTACTCTTGGAACAAGAGCAATCTATAAATTCTTAAAAACATCTAGAAATTTTAAAAAGAGATTATTTTTTCTTGATACGATTGACCCTCTTGAACTGAATTATATAATTTCTCAATCTGACATAAATAAATCTCATTTTGTTATTATTTCTAAGTCTGGGAATACTATAGAGCCTATTGCAATAATTAAGTACATTTCAAATAAAATAATATTGGATTCTTCCAATACAACAGTGATTTGTGGCAAAAGTACACCTTTAGAACAATATGCAAAGAAAAATAAAATTAGAACTTTCATTATTAATGAAAATATTGGGGGCAGGTTCTCTGTTTTCAGTCCAGTTGGAATTGTCCCCCTTGAGATAATTGGTATAGACACTTCTAAGCTATTAGAGGGATGTAAGTCTGTCCATAATAGTTTTTTTAATAAAGAATATTTTTATGACCATATTATTAATAAAGCAAGATTTTTGGTAGAAAATAAGAGTAGATTTGTTAATAATATAATTTTCTCATATTCATCAGTTTTTTCTGACTTTAACAAATGGTATGTTCAACTTTGGGCAGAATCTCTGGGGAAAATTAATAAAAATGGCACAAGGCAGGGTTTAACTCCAATCGCACTTTTAGGACCCGGTGATCAACATAGTTTTTTGCAATTAATTATTGAAGGAGTAAGAAATAAAACTGTTACTTTCTTTAAAATTGACAACCTTAAAGACAATACCGTAATACCTGAGGATCAGAACTTAGACATATTGGATTCAAATTATATTAATGGTAAAAAATTTAATGATTTAATAAATTTTCAAGCAGACTCAACTTTTGAGGCAATTATGCAAGAAAATGACATACCATGCGATATAGTTACCATCGATACAGTTGATGAATTCAATATTGCTGCATTAATGTATCGTTTCCAGCTAATGGTTTCTTCTGTTGGAGCCTTTTTGCAAATTAATCCCTATGATCAACCAGGTGTTGAAAAAGGAAAAAAAATACTTAGGGAAAAATTATTAAAGATATAGCCATCAAGAAGTGTGTTTTTCCTGTAGCTGGTTTTGGAACTAGATTTCTTCCAGTTACTAAGTCAATTCCCAAAGAAATGTTGCCAATTAATTCAAAACCACTTATTCAGTTTGCCATTGAAGAAGCAATCAGTGCTGGAGCTTTTGAGATGATATATATTATGAGTAAGTTTAAAGAATCCATTAGACAATATTTAGAGCCACATTTTGAGCTCAATAGGCTTTTATCAGAATCTTCTAAGGAATATCTATTGGATGAACTTAATGCATTAATAAATAAATGCGATAATTCTTTTGTATATCAAGACAAGATGCTCGGATTGGGCCATGCTATATTGCAATCACAAAATGAAGTCGGAGATAATCCTTTTTCTGTAATCCTTCCAGATGACTTATGTTTTAATGAGGAAGATACAGTTTTGTATCAATTAAAGAAGGTTTTTGCAAAGCACCAAGATAAGTGCATTATTGCCATTGAGGAAGTAGAAATCAAAGATGTTCACAAATATGGAATCATCAGGGGAAGTCAATTAAAAGATGAAACAAATATCTTTTTAGTGGATGAAATGATTGAAAAGCCAAATAAAGAAGATGCACCTTCAAATTTGGCTGTAATTGGAAGATATATTTTATTGCCTGAGATTTTCAAAATATTAAATAAAGTTAATCCAGACTCAAGGGGTGAGATACAAATTACTGACGCTTTAAATAAAATGGCAATACAGGGCAAAGTATTGGCATGTAAATTTGATGGAAAGCGAATTGATTGTGGCTCTGTTGAAGGATTTATTGAGGCTAATAATTTTTTTTACAGAATCGATAAAAATTAAAGTGAATGGCTAAAGCAGATCTCCAAAGATTAAAGAATCAGGTTCTGGTAAGTCTAGGTTAGTAATTTTTATATAAGACCCTAAATTTTAAATAATTTAGGGTCTATTGGTTTGGCGATTAACTAATACCAGTCATCATCGTCATTTTCATCATCATAATCATAATCATAATCTTTTTCATCATCTTCAAATTCATCATCATCATAATCATCTGTATTCATTTTTGTCTCCACAAAATAAATATACAAAATTAACCAAAGATTATCTATTGGTTAATTTCGAAATATACTCTTTTTATGGAAATTGTAAAGATAAAAAATTTTTAATAAAATAACTTAAAAATCATTTATTTATGAATATTTCATTCTTAAATTACCCAACAGCAATAGAATTTTTATAGGTATAGGTATAGGTATAGGTATAGGTATAGGTATAGGTATAGGTATAGGTATAGGTATAGGTATGAGCTTCTTAAAATAAAGTGGTTTAATTGTTTGTGAGAGTTAAAAGTGATTTTGTAAATTCATCTACTTTATCTTCAACTTCTTTAATAAGTGTTTCAAATTGGATTTGCCGAGATAAATTTTCAGAACTCCTTATAGTGTCTCTCATTTGATCAACACTCTGAAATAATTTATATATTTCACCATAAGTCTGTTGATCAAATTCTTTAAGATAACCTCTTAAAAGATTTACCAATTCAATACGAAGTTCTTTATTGATTTTTTGTTCGGATTCTGAGGGTCTGGGATTAATTTCATTGGGATGAAAAAGAACGCTATTTTCAAATTTTTCTTTAAAAGAGGGGTTGACTTTTGAAATATTAAAACCCAATCTTTGAAACATGGGAAAGTATGAATCTTCATTGATGAATAAACCAAATAAGTTGTTAATTTCAGTATCGTAATTCATTGTTATTAATCAATATAAAAATATGTGACTCAAATAACTATTCCACAGTAACCGAGTTTTTTCGTAATCATAATAGATAGGTTTTTGTATTATTATTTCGAAATTACTCCACCGTAACAGATTTTGCTAAATTTCTTGGCTGGTCAATATCACAACCCTTTAAAAGAGCAACATGGTAACTTAACAATTGCAAAGGTATTGAAAATATTATTGGTCCAGTTATTCTTCCTAGTCCTTTAGTAATTGGAATTATTTTCATATTATCTTCAAGGGAAATATCGGCTAACTCGTCCTTAAAAACGTACATTAAAGAACCTCTAGATTTTACCTCCTGAAGATTTGAATTTAATTTATCTAATAACTCATCTTTTGGCGCAACGACAATCACTGGTGTATTTTTGTCTATAAGCGCAATTGGCCCATGTTTTAATTCACCAGCTGGAAAGGCTTCAGCATGAATGTAACTAATTTCTTTAAGTTTTAACGCTCCTTCCATTGCAATTGCGTGCATTGTTCCCCTTCCAAGAAATAAGGCATTAAATTTATCGTCGAATTCTTCAGCAATAACTTTGATATTTTGTTCATGTTTAAGGGCATCTTCAATTAGTCCTGGAAGTCTATTAAGACCATTCGCAATAAATTTTTCTTGATTGATGTCGATTGTTTTTTTAATTTTTCCAATAGAAACAGTCATCAAAGCAAGAGAAACTAGTTGAGTGGTAAAAGCTTTAGTGGATGCTACTCCAATTTCTGGACCAGCATGAGTTAAAAAAACTATTTCCGATTCTCTTGTGAGGCTTGATTCTGCAGAGTTGCAAATAGTCAATGTGTGAGAATTTGGATTTTGTTGTTTAGCATTTTTAAGCGCTTCGAGAGTATCCGCTGTTTCACCGCTTTGAGAGACAGTAACAAAAAGTGTATTTTTTGGGGTAATCGAATTTCTATATCGATATTCACTGGCTATTTCTACAGAGCATGAAACCTTTGCAATATCTTCCAGCCAAAATTTTGCTACTAATCCAGCATTATAACTTGTTCCACAAGCAATAATTTTTACATGGTCAATCTCAGAGAAGATATTTTTAGCGTCATATCCAAAGGCTTCGACATAAACTTCTTCATGTGAGATTCTGGACTCCAGAGTATCTCTTATAGATTGAGGTTGTTCGTAAATCTCTTTGAGCATAAAGTGCGGATAATTAGCTTTATCAATTTGTCCAGGTTTGAGATTGGTTAGAATTTCATCGCGTTTGACTAATTTGTTGCTTTCATCAAAAACTCTCAATTCATTACCCTTTATCTCTGCAATATCTCCGTCTTTTAGAAAAATGAAGTTCGAAGTTAACTCTAGCAATGCTAATTGATCAGAAGCGAAAAAAATACCTTTTTCACTGATCCCAATAACCATTGGAGCTGATTTTTTTGCAATAACTATCTCATTAGGTTTGTCTTTTGAGATAACTGCGATAGCGAATGACCCTTTAAATTTTTCAATTGATTTTTGTGTAGCTTCTAAAAGACTATTTGAGGTTTTGAGGTTTTCAAAAATACAGTGGGCGATTACTTCTGTATCAGTATCAGAGGTAAAGATATAACCTTGTTTTAACTGATCATCTTTCAAAGATTTAAAGTTTTCGATGATTCCATTCTGAACAACAGCGATAACGTCATTACAAATATGAGGATGTGCATTATTCTCAGAAGGGATACCATGCGTTGCCCACCTGGTGTGGGCAATTCCTGCATTGCCCTTGAGTGGAATTTCTGATTGAGAAATTTTTTGCTCAAGGTTAGAGACCTTACCTTGGGCGCGAAAACGTTTCAATTGATTTTTAGAGTTTAAAACTAAACCTGCAGAATCATATCCTCTGTACTCAAGATGTTTAAGACCTTTAATCAAGAATGGAGTAATGTTATCTTTACAGATTCCACCGACAATTCCGCACATATATATTTTATTAAATTCAAAAAATTACTAGAATCTATATCATAATGAAATATGAAAATAGACCTCCATACTCATTCATATTATTCTGATGGTGTATTATCCCCCAAAGAAATTGTTGAAAAAGCAGTAAATGCTAAATGCGAATTTTTATCTTTAACCGATCATGATTCTATTGAAGGTTTATTCGAGGCCTCAGAGCATTCTAGATGTTTGAATTTGGGTTTTATTAATGGGGTTGAAGTATCTGCAAAATTCAATTATCAATCTATTCATATAGTTGGTTTGGGCATTAATCCTAAAGAAAAAACTTTAATAGAAGGTCTTAAAAAAAATAATAAATTTAGAATTGAGAGGGCTAAAAAAATTAGTGAAGGTTTATTTGAGGCTGGGATTAAAAAAGCATATGAAAAGGCAAGTGCAATTAGTAAGACAAAATATATCACCAGGACTCATTTCGCACAAATGTTAATTCAAGAAAAGATATGTCCTAATATGTCTTCAGTTTTTAAGAAATACATGACTGGAAAAAAACCTGGCTCTGTCAAGGGGGAGTGGGCCTCTCCAGAAGAAGTTATCAATTGGATTCATAAGGCTGGTGGATTGGCAATACTAGCTCACCCACTGAGATATAAAATGACATTAACTAAGTTAAAAAAATTAGTTAATTCTCTAAAGACATTGGGACTGGATGGGATAGAAATTGTCAATTCTTTTTCAAGGTTTGAAGATATAAAAATTGCAAAAATGATTGCAGATGAGAATGAACTACTTTATTCATCAGGCTCAGATTATCATGGCTGGCCAAATCAGATGATAGAATTAGGAGGCACACCTGAATATGATTTTGGAAAAAAATCAGTTATGAACTATCTTTTATGAAAACTGAAGTTATAAACATTCATCCTGACAACCCGCAACCAAGATTGATTAAGTATGTTGCTAAAAGGATAGCTGCGGGTGACATATTTGTTTTTCCTACGGATTCTGGATTCTCAATTGGATCTGCTTTAGAAAATAAGTCTGGAGTTGAAAAAATAAGAGGAATTCGCAACTTATCTAAAAATCATGACTTTACTTTAATGCTTAACTCATTAAGCAAAATTGGAGAGTTTGCAAAATTAGATAATGACGCTTTTCGTTTTATAAAACGAACACTCCCAGGACAATTCACCTTTATCCTTGAGGCTACAAGAATAGTCCCTAATAGATTAGTCCATCCTAAGAAAAAGACAATTGGAGTAAGGGTTCCTGATCAACCCTTGATAAAAAATTTGATAGAGGAATTAGGTGAGCCTATTATGAGTGTCTCACTTATTATTGATGGATATGAATTCTTAAGTACTCAGGATGTTATCGATAAACTGCAAAATAGAGTAGATATTATCGTCGACTCTGGTTATTGCTTGCCAACACCGACCACTGTTATAGACTTCACTAAGAATCCTTATGAGTTAGTAAGAAAGGGGGCTGGAGATACATCAGCAATCTTTGGATGAAGTATTATAATAATGTCTTTTCAGTCAATCAATAAACAAATGAAAACTGCTGAAATTCGGAAAAAATTTCTTGATTATTTTGCTAAACAAGGACATGCTATTGAGCCAAGCTCAAGTCTTGTCCCGCATAATGACAAAACATTATTGTTTACTAATTCCGGGATGGTGCCTTTCAAGGATGTATTCAGTGGTGCTGAAAAAAGACCATACAAACGTGCTGCCTCATGTCAAAGATGTGTTCGTGCAGGAGGTAAGCATAATGATCTAGAAAATGTAGGATATACAGCTAGACACCATACTTTTTTTGAAATGCTAGGTAATTTTTCTTTTGGTGATTATTTCAAACAAGATGCAATTAATTTTGCTTGGGAATTTCTTACTCAAGAACTAAATTTACCTCCTGAGAAATTATGGGTCAGTGTTTTCGAAGAAGATGATGAAGCAGAGGATATTTGGGTTAAAGACATAGGTTTTCCAAAAAATAGAATTTCAAGATGTGGCGCTAAAGATAATTTTTGGCAAATGGGTGATACAGGACCCTGCGGCCCATGCAGCGAAATTTTTTATGATCATGGAGAGTCTATTCCTGGAGGTCCTCCAGGTCATGCTGACGAAGATGGTGATCGTTACATTGAAATCTGGAATTTAGTGTTTACTCAATTTGACAAGCAAGAGGATGGCTATCTTAAGCCTCTTGATGCGCCATGTGTTGATACCGGTATGGGTCTTGAAAGATTAGCTGCAGTGCTTCAGCATGTTAATAACAATTATGATACTGATGGATTTCAAGAATTATCAGAAGAAATAGTTAAGTTGTCAGATTCAAAATTAAATATCGAGCAATCAGATCCCTCAGTTCGAGTAATAGCAGATCATATTCGTTCTACAGCTTTTATGATTTCCGATGGCGTTCTTCCATCAAATGAGGGAAGAGGATATGTTCTTAGAAGGATTATTAGAAGGGCAATTAGGCACGGACATAAGATAGGTATAAGCAAGGTTTTCTTTTATCGTCTTGCACCGATTCTTTCTCTGCAAATGAAAGAGGTATACCCCGAACTCAAGAAAAATCTTGCTCATGTTGAAAAAGTTCTCAAGAGAGAAGAGGAAAGGTTTCTTGAAACCTTAGACCAGGGTATGAATATTCTTGAGGAAAGTATTTCAAATCTCAAAAATAAAGAAATTGACGGCAAAACAGTTTTTAAGTTATATGATACTTTTGGTTTTCCAGTTGATTTGACAGCAGACGTAGCTCGAGAAAAGGGGCTGAGCCTTGATTTGGAAGGTTTTGACATGGAGATGGAAAAACAAAGAAGTAGGGCAAGAGTTTCAGGTGATTTTGCTGTCCAAAGAACTTTATCAATTGACTTTGAAACAAATTTTGTCGGCTATGACCAACTGGAAAGTAATAGTTCAATTACTGCAATTATAAAAAATGGGTCCCAGGTTAAAGAGCTTACTGAAGGAGATAATGCAATAGTTGTTTTAGAAAATACACCATTTTACGCAGAGTCGGGAGGCCAGGTAGGAGATTCAGGACAACTGATTTTTGCAAATGGAGTTTTTGATGTTACTGATACTCAGAAGCAGGTTTCAGGCGCCTTTGAGCATCACGGTAGAGTTTTATCAGGCTCCATTAGAATCGATGATCTTGGAAATGCTAAAGTTGATTCACCTAGAAGAAAAAAAATCGCAAGAAATCACTCTGCCACCCATCTACTTCACGCTGCATTGAGAAGGGTGCTTGGTGAAACTGTATCTCAAAAAGGATCATTAGTTGACGAAGATAGACTGAGATTTGATTTTTCTCATGACGAACCTCTATCTACAAGTGAAATCAATGAAATTGAGTCTATGGTTAATAGAAAAATTTTAGGCAATTCTGATGTGCATTCTCAAGTAACTAGCATTGATCATGCCAAAAAATTAGGAGCCATGGCATTATTTGGTGAGAAGTATGGAGACACTGTCAGAGTATTAACTATGGGTAAAGGTGATTTCTCAGTTGAACTGTGCGGTGGAACTCATATTGAAAGACTTGGGGATATTGGTTTGTTTAAAATAACCAATGAAACTGGTATAGCATCAGGAGTCAGAAGAATTGAAGCAATTACTGGTTTTACAGCCTATCAATTCGATAAAAGTAAATCGGATGAAATTAATCAAATAGCGAAAATAATAAAATCTGAACCATCCAATGTCTTAGCTAAGATTTCTCAAATTCTGGAAATGCAGAAGAAGCTTGAAAAGCAAATTTCAATTTTTCAAAAACAACTTGCCGGCAATCAATCAGATGACCTATTAAACAAGGTTAAAGAAATAAATGGAATTAAGCTGCTCTCTGAAAAAATTGAAGGTGATGAAACCAAAGATTTGAGAGATATTTTAGATAAGATGAAAGATAAGCTTTCTAAAGCTGTTGTAATTCTTGCACTTGTGAAAGATAAAAAAATCTCCCTTGTTTCTGGTGTCACTAAAAATCTAACAGATCAATATCATGCGGGCGAAATTCTAAAACATGTTGCTAACCAAATTGATGGAAAAGGTGGAGGAAGGCCTGATATGGCTCAGGGTGGTGGGAATAATATTTCTAATTTAGATAAAGCCTTAAAGTCTGTTGAACAGCTCATCAACTAGTTTGATCTTTTGAGTTGGTGCAAAGTAAATCTTATTTGTAATAGCAATGATGTAAGCATTATTGAAGAGATATTAGTCGCAAATGACGCCATATCAATTTCAATGGGCGACGAAAGTGGTAATAATCCAATTTATGAACCTAAGGTTGGTGAGACCCCACTTTGGCATGTTATAGAGTTAAGTGCATTATTTGAAGAAACAATTTCTAGGGAAGTTGTCAACTCGCTTCTTGAGGGTATTTCATATTCAAATCTTATTATAAGAAAACTTGAAAACCAAAATTGGATTGAGAAATATCAAGAAAACTTTAAGCCCATAAAATTTGGGAAAAGAATTTGGGTTGTTCCCTCATGGAGTGAAAATCTAAAAATTCCAGAAAGTATTCAAATAAAGTTGGATCCCGGGATGGCTTTTGGATCTGGCTCTCATGAAACAACACATCTATGTTTAGAATACTTAGATGAAAATCCTCCTAAGAAACTTTCTGTTCTGGATTATGGTTGCGGAAGCGGAATTCTAGGAATTGCTTCTTCATTGCTTGGAGCTGATGAAGTTATAGCTATAGATATAGACCCTCAAGCTCTTATTGCCACTAGAGAAAATGCAATTCTTAACAAAATTAATAACAAGATAGAAATTGTTTCACCAGAAAATATTTCAAAACTTGAGGTTGATATCATAGTTGCTAATATCTTTTTCAATACACTTTTAGATTTAAAAAATCAATTTCACAAACATTTAAAAAAGAATGGATTTCTTATTGTTTCTGGGGTGCTTGAGGAGCAGTTATTACAATTAACTTCGGGCCTTCAAGATTTATTCAAGGCTGTATCATTTAAAAGGAGAAATGGTTGGTGTTTGGTAGAATTTAAGAGAATAACCCATGAAGCAAATATTAATTCTTGATAAATATTTACTTAAGTCAATTGCTAAGATGTCAATTTTAGTTCTTGTTTTTTTTGTATTTACTTTTACATTTTTCAAATTCTTAGACGAATTAAAGGAAGTGGGAAATGGTAAATATAGTCTAGATATTTCTATCCAGTATATTCTTTTGTTATCCCCTTCAACTCTAGGATCGGTGCTTACCGTTGGATTGATGATAAGTGTAATTTTGGTGATTGGGAGTATGAGCTCTAATAAAGAGTTACAAATATATCAAATAGGTACGATATCTCCAAAAAATATAATAATCAAAATAGTCAAATATGCTGTTACTATTTGTGTACTTTTAATTGTTTTTATTGAGCTGATTTCTCCCAAAACCTTATTCCTAGCTCAAAATTTAAAAGATCAGGCTCTAGGAAAAACAATTAACGTAAATACTAGTGAAACTTTTTGGGTAAAGCATAACAATAACTTTATTCTCTTTGACTATAAGAACAGTAAAGAAAATCTTACCAAGGTCATCAACTTTGAAATCTCTAATAATCGTTTATCTGAGTTATTTACTTCAAATGAATTAATTGTCACAGAAGAACATATTCTCGCAAAAAACCCTAAAAAAATAAGATTTGATTATTCAAATAATTTAACAAAAATCATTTCGCAAGAACCTGCTAATGAAAATATAGAGATTTTCTTAAACAAAGATCAAATTAATTCACTTAAAACTGACGTCAAGATTATGACATTATTTGAGCTATTTTCAGCTTATATTGCTGCTTTAAACAATCAGCTTAATTCTCAAGAGTTTTTAAAAGAAATTATTTTTAGATTGATTCAGCCATTCACATTGGCAGGAATGATAATCATATCTCTTCCATTTGTTTACAGTCAAAAAAGAAACACATCAATTGGCAAGAGAATTTTCGTAGGTATAGTTATAGGAATAACGACCCAATTAGTAACAAAAGTTTTTTCTGTTTTATCAATTGCTAATGACTCTATGGAGATTTGGGGTACTGTACTACCTTCGATAGTCTATATATTAATTGGTCTGTTTTTATTGAAAAAAAATTTCAATTTCTAGATTTTTCATCCACCACCAACCGCTACAATAATTTCCAGCTTATCATTTTCAACAATAATCCTATTAGAATATTCCGACCTAGGAATAACCTTACCGTTGATCTCAAGAGCAATTCTTTTATCTTGATAACCCATATCTAGACATAATTGATAAGCAGTTAAATTAGCATCAATATTGCTTTGTTTGCCATTTAAAAACACTTTCATTTTAGTTTTTTTACATTTTAATAAATACTTTTAATAGATCCATTTTATGACAAATTTCCAAAAGGGAAAATTATAAAATATGATAAAATTCTCAAATATTTTAGGGAGTCAAAGTGTCAAAGAGTGCGCTTCTAGCATTGGAAGATGGAACTATATTTTATGGCAAAGCCATTGGCTCTGTAGGCTCTTCAGTTGGAGAAGTCGTTTTTAATACTTCTATGACAGGTTATCAGGAAATATTGACTGATCCTTCGTACAAAAATCAAATAGTTGCTCTAACCTATCCTCACATTGGTAATACCGGTTGTAATGAAATAGATGAAGAGTCAAATGGACTACATTTATCAGGATTAGTCATCAGAGATGAGATACTAACCCCTAGTAGCTGGAGGAGTGAAGACTCTCTAAATTCGTATTTAAAAAAATCAAAAATTGTTGGTATCTCGGGTATCGATACTAGAGCGCTTACTAGGCACCTCAGACTCAATGGATCAATGAAAGGTTGTATTTTCTCTGGAAAGAATATCGATGAGAAAAAAGCTATTGAAATGGCGAAAGATTTCGAGGGGCTAAAAAATAAAGATCTAGCAAAAATTGTCTCTACTCAAGAGAAATATTTCTTCACCGAGGGATCTTATGACCTTGGCAACGGACGATTCTCAAAGTTAAAGAAAGAACACCATGTAGTAGTTTATGATTTTGGGGTTAAAAAAAATATCCTCAGAATGCTTGTTGATAGAGGTTGTAAGTTAA
>Ga0255777_10003862_pt1 | contig 12577 bp, 13 predicted proteins | sample 101ome_15_FD_179975 | JGI IMG/M metagenome (GOLD analysis project Ga0255777, IMG submission 179975) | Coastal salt marsh microbial communities from the Groves Creek Marsh, Skidaway Island, Georgia - 101402AT metaG (version 2) | ecosystem: Environmental > Aquatic > Marine > Intertidal zone >...
CCTAGATAAATACTTTAGTGATTGTATTGAAATGTACCAATCTAATTGGCGCAAAGTTGTTTGCCTAGCGACAAATAATGGTATTCCTATACCTACCTTTTCATCGGCTTTGTCTTACTATGACGGATACCGATCTGCTCGCTTGCCACAAAATCTTTTACAAGCACAGCGTGACTATTTTGGTGCCCATACCTATGAAAGAGTAGATTCTCCAAGAGGAAAATTCTTTCATTTAGATTGGTTACATCCAGATCGACCTGAAGTTGAAGCTTAATTAACCCAATAAGCTCAAATATTTAAGAAATATTCTTTTGACTGTTTCATAATCATTTTCTCTATCCTTGGAGATGATTATGTAGTCAAAGCTGTCAGCAAGAGTTAACTCTTTTTTTGCAGTTTCAAGTCTGGTTTCAATATCAGATTTTGTATCAGTTGCCCTCTGAGAAAGTCTTTCTTTTAAGACCTCCAGATTGTTGGGCTTCAAAAAAACTGTAATTATTTTTCCATTGAAACTCTTATTTTTAGAAATTTCCTTACGTAAGCTCCTTGCCCCTTTGACATCTATGTTAATTAAAATATCCTGATCCTTTTCAATTTTATCAAACACAGTTTTTTTTCTAGTTCCATAATGATTTCCATGGATTATTTCATATTCTAGAAAGGCTTCATTTTCTAAGAGTTCATGAAATTGCTTAACGCTTGTAAAAAAGTAATCCTCCCCTTCTTTCTCACCATCTCTAGGTTTCCTTGTAGTAGTAGTGACCACGCGGCTTATACTAGAACCAAATTCTTGAAGCAACCGGTCACAGACAGTCGTCTTACCAACGCCAGCAGGGCCGGAAATAACCAGAATAAGAGACATCTTAGAGCGTAAATGAAATTGCTAACATAGTAAACCCGGCAACAGAAAAACTAAGGGCAACTAATTTCACTCTGTAATCGTGTTTATCTAGCCAAATGAAAAAATCTCTAAATCGAAAGGGCCAAGCGCCGAAATACAAAGCGGCAACAATTATAATGTAAGTAATCGTTACCAATAGTAGCCTACTAGGAGAATCTTGTAACCATGCCGAATCCAGTACCTCCCGTGCGTAAAATAAGCAAACAATGGATAATGACCGAACGGCTAAAAAGTCTTTAACTAGTGCGAAAGACCCAAAATATATAAATACGGCAACAAGACCAATAATAAGTTTATAATTACCAAAATCTGCCTCCGAAAGATTTTGTACATAACGAAACAGGAACCAGCCGAGAGAAATGGTCATTAAAAAGACCGCGATTCTGTTTGATCTGGCAAAAACAAGCATAGCAGAACAAACCCTTTGCTGTTTTATCCACGCGAGCATGCCGACAGTTGCGAGAATGATGGATGTTAAAATCGAAAATTGAAATAAATTCATAATTGTGGCTTACACTAAAGAACCTTTGAGGATTGTACTAGAAGCTTCATTGATTTGGACTGGCACCATTTTCCCAATCAAATCTCGCACAGCTGGGAAAATTACTTTTCGATAACACCTTGTTCGTCCCATTAAGTCTCCCCTCCCCTTCCGGGCTTGTGATTCCACTAGAACTTCCATGATTTTATTAATTTTCTTCAAATTTGATTCCTCGGATTGTCTATCTAGAATCCCAAGCAGAGTCTGGTTTCTTTCCTCTTTGACTTCCTGTGGAATTTTATCAGGAAATTGTGCAGCTGGTGTCCCAGACCTCTCACTGTACTTAAAAATAAACGCCATTTCAAAGGCAGCTTCTTTAAATGCTGAAATCGTTTCCTGAAATTCAGCTTCTGTTTCACCCGGATATCCAACAATTATATCCGTACTAATCCTCATGTTTTGATTTACAGAGCGTAGTGAAGAGACCAGTTGTAAGAATTTCTCCCTGCTATACGGTCTATTCATGGATTTGAGCATCCTATTCGAGCCGCTTTGCATGGGAAGATGGGCATAATCACAAATCTTTGGTAAATTCCCATATGCTTCGATTAAGTCAGGACCAAATGATGTGGGGTGAGGTGATGTGAACCGAATTCTTTCAATTCCTTCAATTTCATGAATTTTAATTAGGAGTTGTACGAAAGGAGATTTCCCTCCAACTCTTGAAAAAACGCCCCTTCCATATGCATTAACAATTTGACCAAGAAGTGTGACTTCCCGAACTCCGCGGTCTCGTAAAATTTTAATTTCATCGCAGATTTCTTCCATCTCACGATATCTCTCATTGCCTCTGGTCTTGGGAACAATACAGAAGGAGCAATTCATGTTACATCCCTGCATGATAGAAACAAAAGCAGAAACTTGATTGAGTTCAGAACTTACATGCTGATTAATCTTATGTTGCGAGCCCTCTTCCTCCTCTAGATCAATGACACTAGAAAAATCGCCCTTTTCATTTTTAGTTAAAATTTCGTCTAAATACTCAGAAATCCTGTGAAACTTTTGGGTTCCAACGATTAAATTGACTCCTTTGACTTCTTTAAGCAGATCACTTCCTCGATTCTGGGCCATACATCCGAGAATCCCAAGTGTTACCTGTTGGTTTTTTTTTCTTTTTGAAAGCAAATTGTTCGCTTTACCTATGGCTTTTTTCTCGGCTTGCTCTCTTACGCTACATGTATTTAATAAAACGATGTCTGCACCTGACTCGTTATTTACTAATTCGTAGCCATTTTTAATAAGATCATGAGCTACAAGCTCAGAATCTCTTTCATTCATTTGGCAACCATAGGTTTTAATAAACACCCTTTTCATGTCCCAATGTTTCTAAAGTATTGCCTAGACTGGTCAATGTTGAAGGTATTGAGCTACTTCCCTCAAGTCGTTTATTATTTGGACCGGAAATTCAGATAATTGATTTTTGGAATTGTGACCTTGGCAGAATAAAAGTGCACTGCATCCGATTTCATTAGCTACTTGAAGGTCATGTATTGTATCACCCACAAGCAAAATTTCCTCTGGCCGTAAATCAGACTCAGTAATAAATCTTTTGCCTAATTCTATCTTTCCTTCAGCTTTTATATTGTCTGTACCAAGCACTTGGTAAAAAAAAGACCCTAAGTTGAAGTGATCAACGAATAATTCAACATCTGATTGATTGCCGGCACTTAAAATCGATTGCCTTAAGCCATATCTTTGGATCAAGTTTAAAACCTCCAAGACCCCCATCTGAAGCGTACAACCTTTCCATTTTAGTCGATATTCCGAAATAAAATTTCGTGAAACCTCATCAAATTTTTTGCCGTGGGAAGGGAGAGAAATGCTTTTATAGAATGCTGATACAGGAAATGAGAAATTATTCCGATAATATTCAATTGAAATTGAGGGTTGGTTTTGGAGGCGTAAAATCTTATTTAGTATGTCCACACACAGGGAGGTATCATTAATTAAGGTACCATTCCAGTCCCAGATGATTTCCTTAATTTTCAAGAAGTTAAAAGTAAATAGAGTTTAAAATTGTTTTGTTATTAAAAAAAATACAAAACAACTTGAAAGGAAGCGTAAACCTCACAATCTAATAGGTATTAAATATGGCAAAGCAAAGTAAAAACAATTCTACAAGTACAGGAACGAACGCAGATTTAGATCTAGCAGTGCAGGGTATTAATAAAAAGTTCGGGGACGGTGCTCTAATGAGATTGGGCGATGCAACTAAGATGAATGTGTCGGTAATATCAACAGGTTCCTTGGCTATTGATCTGGCACTTGGGGCCGGTGGGCTGCCCAGAGGGAGGATTGTTGAAATTTATGGCCCAGAATCTTCTGGAAAAACAACTTTCTGCCTCAGCGTGATTGCAGAAGCACAAAGAAATGGAGGAAACGCTGTTTTTGTTGATGTTGAGCACGCCCTAGACCCTCGATATGCCAAAATTGTTGGTGTTGATTTAGATAATTTGATGGTTTCGCAACCAGAGAGCGGAGAAGACGCTCTTAATATAACTGAAACACTAATTAGATCAGGGGCAATCGATGTTATCGTATTGGACTCAGTTGCAGCATTGGTCTCTCGGCAAGAATTAGACGGCCAAATGGGTGATACAACAGTTGGTTTACAAGCAAGAATGATGAGTCAGGCAATGAGGAGACTGACAGCCGCCATCGCCAAAACCAATTGTGTTTGCATTTTCACAAATCAAATCCGTGAAAAAATCGGGGTAATGTTTGGAAGCCCAGAGACAACTCCTGGTGGTAGAGCACTAAAATTTTTCTGTTCAATACGCATGGATATAAGGAGAATCGGTCAAATCAAGGAGGCGAATGGAACTGTAACCGGTTCAAGAACGAGATTGAAGGTTGTTAAGAATAAGATAGCCCCCCCATTTACAGCTTGTGAATTTGATATTATGTATGATGAGGGAATTTCACGAACTGGTTCTATCATTGACCTTGGAATCGAACATAAAATTCTTGCTAAGAAGGGTGCATGGATATCATTTGAGGGTAATTTGGTTGGACAGGGCCGTGAAGCGGCTAAACAGGCAATAGCAGAGGATGCAGCACTCATGAAGACAATAACGGATGCTATAATGGAAAAAGTGGAAGTTACTGTGGGAGCCGTATTGGCACAAAGCCAAGAGGAAGACTCTGACTAGGAGAAGGTCTTACCCAATCTGGCAATGACTGATACTATTGTCGCCCTTGCGACACCTAATTCCCAATCCGCCTTGGGAATTATTCGAGTGAGTGGAAATAGGGTGCTTGAATTCTGTGAAAAAACCTGCGGCACCCCCTGCCCTATTCCGAGATACGCACATCTAACTAAATATACCTCTTTGGAACAAGATATCCTAGATCAAGTTATCTTGGTTTATTATGAAAAAGGTAAATCATTTACGGCGGAAAGTTGCATGGAGCTTTCTTGTCATGGAAATCCTTTTATACTCGAAGGAATTTTAAATGATCTCATTCAGCGTGGATGTAGACTGGCAAACCCTGGAGAATTTACTTACCGAGCATTTCAAAACGGAAAAATAGATTTAACACAAGCTGAAGCAGTTGCCGATTTAATAGGTGCTAAAAACAAACAAGCACTCTTGTTGGCAAATAAAAATCTTGAAGGAAACCTATCAACAAAAATTGGTATTTTACAAACTTCAATACTTAGGCAACATTCTAATATAGAGGCATTTATCGATTTCCCTGAAGATGATATAGGTGAAGAAAAAACTGCTCATATCATTACCAATCTTCAAGGAATTTGTTCAGAGTTATCTGACCTTATAGAAATCGGAAAAAAAACCGATGCCTTCAACCGCAATCTTAAGGTTGTTCTTGTAGGACCACCGAATGCAGGAAAAAGTTCTATTTTCAACAAAATTATAGGAGTAGATCGAGCTATAATTGATCAGGAACCAGGCACGACAAGAGACTTTATAGATTACAATATCAATCTCGGAAAAGTAAGTATCCAGTTATATGATACAGCAGGAATCCGAGAAACTGATCAGGAGATTGAAAGGCAAGGGATAGAGAGAACTTATCAACTTATTAAAGATGCAGATCTTGTTTTAGTAGTTTTGGATAGATCACTCCCCTACCCCAGTATTATCGACCATGAAATAAAGAATGGCATCAAGGATAAGAAATCAATTCTTGTTTTAAACAAATCAGATTTACAAAATAAAATAAACATTTTAGGCAGTTATTTGGATGAGATTCCGAAAACTGAACTTTCAGTTACAAAAGAAGATTCTATACAAGATCTAACTAACCAGATAACAAGTTGTTTACTTGAAGATTCATTACTCGATAATGAATTCAATTTGTCTGTCAATCTCAGGCAATCAAATGCACTCAGTAAGGCATTAGTCTGTATTCAAAATAGTATAGAGAATATTAAGTTGGAAGAAACTATCGAATTCGCAATACCAGACCTAAAAGAATCGATTTCACTTCTAGGAGAAATAGTTGGAAGCAAAGATAATGAAGATATGCTTGATCTTTTATTTTCAAACTTCTGCATCGGTAAATGAGTATCGGTGAGTCAAAAAAACATCCCTACGATGTTATCGTTTGCGGAGCTGGTCATGCTGGGTGTGAGGCTGCTCTTGCCGCAGCTCGAAACGGTGCTAAAACACTAATCTTAACTGGCAATCTAGATACAATAGCACAAATGAGTTGTAATCCGGCAATTGGTGGTCAAGCAAAGGGCCAAATTGTAAGGGAAATAGATGCTTTGGGCGGTGAAATGGCATTAAATACAGACTTCTCAGCTATTCAATATAAATTACTCAATACCTCCAAAGGTCCAGCTGTACAAGCTCCACGGGCACAGTGTGATAAGAAAAAATATCAACTCAGGATGAAACATGTCCTTGAGCAATATGATAATCTAGAAATTTTTCAATCGCTGGTCACCGGTCTTCTTGTAAATAATGATAAATGTATCGGGGTTAAAACATCTCTTGATTTGGACATTTACGGGAAAACCGTTATTGTTACAACCGGGACATTTTTGCGTGCACTTATGCATGTTGGCGAAAACAAATCTGAGGGAGGTAGATTGGGAGATCATACCGCAAAAGGACTTTCAGCAGATTTCCAAAAATATGGAATCGAATTAGGTAGATTTAAAACAGGAACGCCACCCAGAATCCTTGGAAATACCATCAATTTTAATAAAACTGAAAAACAATTTGGTGACAAAAGTCCCGTTAAATTTGCTTTCTACGATACTCGGTCAGAAGAAGAAATCTTCCATGTAGAACGTAAGAATAGGTTCCATGTGGAACATCAAGGTGAATTACAACAAATTGAATGTGAGGTAACCAAAACTACTACCGCTACTGCATCGATTATTAATGATAATCTTCACAAGTCACCTCTTTACAAGGGAGATATTTCTGGGACTGGACCTCGTTACTGTCCAAGCATAGAAGATAAAATTGTAAAGTTTGGCGAAAAGGATGGTCACAGAATCTATTTAGAGCCTGAAGGAATAAATACCGATGAGTGGTATATTAATGGTTTTTCAACTAGTTTACCCTTCGATGTTCAACTCCAAGCCTTAAAAACGATTCCTGGTCTTGAGAATGCGCAAATAATACGTCCAGCCTACGCTGTAGAATACGATTATGCTTTTCCTACCCAACTTTCTTTGACTCTAGAATCCAATAAACTTGAATCCTTGTTTTTTGCCGGCCAAATTAATGGGACATCAGGATATGAAGAAGCCGCTGCTCAAGGATTAATCGCAGGAATTAATGCCTCTAGCAAGGCAGCTGCTAATGACCCAATAATTGTAAGTAGAGATGTTGGATATATTGGCGTATTGATCGATGATTTAACTTCCAAAGGAGTCACAGAGCCTTATCGGATGTTTACAAGCCGAGCTGAATTTAGATTACTCTTTAATCATGGAAGTTCTGAATTACGATACATCCCATATCATGAGAACACTAATCTCATATCTTCCAGTAGAAAAGCAAAGATTAAGGCCAAAATTCATTCTATAAACGATTGGATTCTTACTTTAAACACGACTAGATCTTCTTCTAATAAAAGCTTTGGTGACTTATTGCGATCATCTGAGGATGTTTCTTTCCCTTCTCAATTTAATTCGCTTTCACAAGAGGTTCAAAGTGAAGTCATTTATAGGGTTAAATATGAGGGGTACTTGAAAAGAGAGTTACTAAATATTGAGAAATTCAAGAAAAACGATGGAATTACTATTCCGAATGGGTTCACCTATGAAGGGATACCCGGGCTTCGTAAAGAATCCATCGAAAAGCTATCCTCAGTATCTCCGAGCACTTTGGGTCAAGCTTCAAGGATTCCAGGAGTTAATCCATCAGATATTGAAATTTTATTGATAATGATTCAAAAATCATCTCAAAATTAAGCAATGTTAGATTACCGCAAAAAACTTAAGGAAGAAAAAAAATCAAGGTTGAACAGGGTAGGGGATTGCCTCGTAAGTATACTCGAACCTTCCTTAGAAAATAACGGCAATACTTCATTTAATTTTGAAATAGGGTGTGGACATGGGCATTGGCTTACTTCGTACGCAATAAAAAAACCGACTGAAAATTTTGTCGGAATTGATTTAATTACTAAAAGAATCGAGAAGGCTAATTCAAAGGTTGGAAAAAGGAATCTTTGTAATGTCTGTTTTTGTAAAGCAGAAGCGAGTGAGTTTCTTGAAATTTGTGATTATAAATTATCAAATATTTTTATAATGTATCCTGATCCATGGCCCAAAAAAAAGCATTTTAAGAGACGGCTTATCCAACTTGCCTTTTTGGAACTTCTTGCCAAAAAAACACAATACGACGGTAAACTCTATTTTATGACTGATCATGCTGATTACTTTAATTGGTCATCTGAGATGATTTCTGACTCAAAGCACTGGGAAGTAACTGAAGCGAAATGGCCTCACGAAGAATTCAGTTATTTTCAAAATATTCTTCCTTCCAATCAGTTTTTTTGTGCATCAAGAGTATAAGCATTACTTATAATATTTAACTTTTCACATACGCAGTAGCTTAAATAATTATAAATTTTCGTTTCATTGTTGTTACTTATTGACCTAGCCCATTATTTTGGTATGAGTTGTTCTAATGGTTAAAAAGGCATTCCTTTTCTTTCTTTTTTCTCTCCCTCCTACAGTTTTTGGTGCTGCGGGTGGAGTAAGTTTGACTGCAGAAGTTGCTTTTATGTTAGGCGATTTTCCTGTGACTAATTCAATGATTACTAGTTGGGTTATTTCATTACTTATAATACTCGTTATTCGGGCTTTATCTGGAAAAACATCCTTAGTTCCGAACAGAGGTCAATTGTTTGTCGAGTCAATTGTTGGTAGTATTCGAGTTATTCTAGAACCAATTGTGGGAAAAAAAGTATTCTTTGCCTCCTTTTGGCTGCTTAGCGGTCTGTTTATCTTCATTTTAATAAACAATTGGAGTGGTCTGCTTCCTGGTGTTGGTACAATTGGTTCCGGTTATTACGATAAAAATAACCATTTTGTAGTAGAGAGTTCTTTTATCAGACCTGGCAATGCTGATTTGAACATGACTTTTGCATTAGCAGCAGTCGCAAATTTATGTTGGTTGTATTTCATCTTTAAATTTGAAGGCCTTAAAAATATTGCAATTCACATTTTTGGTAACAAGGCAGACAAAAAAGAGGTTGGAATATATGTTTTTATTGGCCTGATTCCATTATTTTTTGCCGTAGGACTTATCGAAATTGTTTCCATCCTATTTCGTCCAGTCTCCCTTACATTCCGTCTCTTTGGCAATGTTTTTGGTGGTGAGAGTTTGTTGCATAGCATGTTCTACCTAGTGCCAGAACTTGCATGGATTCTTCCATTACCCTTTTATTTTATGGAGGTTTTGATCGGATTTGTACAAGCCTTGGTTTTCATGCTTTTAATTGCCGTCTACATTGGACTGATGTGTAATCATGGAGATGAACATCATTAATCTTTTGGAACGGGACTATGCTTAAGCGTAGACGTTCTCAACTAAAACATTAAACATTAAATAATTATGATAGAAGTACTCGCACAAGCAACAGAGCAAGTTTCACAAGCCGCCTCTCAACCAGAGGGAATTACCGGAAGTATCCAGGGAGCCTTAGGTTGTCTCGGTGCGGCTATTGGTGTTGGTATTGTTGGAATGAAGGGCGTTGAAGCTGTTGGAAGAAACCCTGATGCATCCGGAGCGATTTTAGTTCAATCCATCATTGGTATGGCTCTTGCCGAAGCTGTTGCTTTCTACTCCTTATTCTTGGGTTAAACAAAATACTTTTAAATGATTGCGTTAGCCAGCCTTACAGACACCGCAGACAAAATTGTCACAAATTTCGGTGTTGATTGGCCGATGTTTATTGCCCAATCGGTTAATTTCACGCTTGTCGCATTGGCTATTTGGTTTTTCGCCTTCAAAAAGATTTTATCCACAATTAAGGAGCGTGAAAAGCAAATAGCTGACTCATTAAAAAATGCTGACAGAATAAAGTTAGAGCTTGAAGAAACTCAGTTAAAACAAAAAGAGACTCTCAACGAAGCATCTCTTGAGGCGAAGAAGACTGTAAATAAAGCACAAGAACAAGCAAAGTCCCTTTTGGAAGCCCAAAAGGAGGAAGCACGCTTGGAGGCTGAAGCCATCATTTCCAAAGCCAAGTCCGCTATGGAGTTGGAGAGACAAAATGTGCTGAAAGATGCTCGCGAAGAAATCGCATCACTTGTTGTCCTTGCCACTTCCAAAGTTCTGGACAGAGAGCTTAACGACGACGAGAGGAAAAGGTTTACTCAGCAGGCAGAGAATTATGTCCAGCAACAATAAAGTTTTTAAGGTTGCTCAACTCCTTCTCAATCAGTCCATCGGTGAAAATGGCCGCGTCGACTCTGATAAGGTTTCTGCAATTTTAAAAGAGTTGCGTGAAAATCCTCCTGCTAAACATATTGAGATTCTCAAACGTTTCGGTTTTCTCGTTAGACGTCATATGTCATCGTATCAAGTAAGCCTTGAATTCAAAGGTGGTGATGGTTCTGAAATTACCAATAGCCTTTGTCGAAAAAATCTCATTGATGAAAATGCAAATGATGTACAGGCAGTTGATTGTCCCTCATTAATTGCAGGGTTTAGAGTTAAAATTGGAGACGATGTCTACGAAGATTCTATTGCCAACCGCCTTAATAATGTCCGCAAAGCACTCTTATAACATTCAAAAATATTAAATGAATTCAATCACTGATCTGATCCGTAAGGAGATAGAAACTCTATCTGTTGACGCAAGTCGCTCCAATGTTGGTAAGGTTACCATGCTCGCTGACGGAGTTGCCCGAGTCGAGGGCTTATCCAAAGTTATGTATAATGAAATGGTGGAATTCCCTAACGATGTTTTAGGAATTGCATTAAACTTGGAAGAGGACTCTGTCGGCTGCGTTTTATTGGGAGACACAAGCTCTTTGAAAGAAGGGGATGACGCTAAAACAACCGGAAAGCTCCTTTCCGTGCCCGTTGGCATGGAACTTTTAGGACGAGTCGTCGATGCAGCAGGTCGTCCCATTGATGGCAAAGGCCCAATTGAAGCTAAAGAGGAGTATTCCGTCGAAAGAATTGCTCCTGGTATCATACCACGAAAATCAGTAGACCAACCTCTTCAAACCGGGATTATGGCTGTCGATTCGATGATTCCGATAGGTCGCGGACAACGTGAGTTAATTATCGGCGACCGTTCAACTGGAAAAACGACTATTGCTATTGATACGATTATCAATCAGGCCAAGATTAATAAACAAGGTGAGCAATCCGGAAATAAAGACTTTCGGCCAGTGTACTGTATTTATGTCGCAGTAGGGCAGAAAAACTCAAATGTTGCTCGTACCATTAAGGTACTGGAAGAAACGGGAGCAATGGAGTATGTCACCATAGTTTCTGCACCAGCTGCTGATAATCCTGCCAACCAATACCTTGCACCCTACGCAGGATGTGCTATGGGGGAGTGGTTCATGGAAAATGGCCGCGATGCACTGATTGTTTATGATGATCTTTCAAAACATGCGGTTGCCTACCGACAAATTTCACTAATTCTGAAACGCCCATCTGGTCGTGAAGCTTATCCAGGAGATGTCTTTTATCTTCACTCCCGCCTTCTGGAAAGATCAGCTCGCCTGAATGAAGACAATGGAAACGGTTCTTTAACCGCATTACCCATCATCGAGACTCAAATGGGGGATGTCTCCGGTTATATTCCAACTAATGTAATTTCAATAACAGATGGACAAATCTTCCTTGAAACTGACCTTTTTAATAAAGGTATTCGCCCGGCGGTTTCTGTGGGACTTTCAGTTTCTCGTGTAGGTTCAGCGGCTCAAATTAAAGCTTACAAAAAAGTGGCTGGTAAAGTTAAGCTAGAACTTGCTCAGTTCCGTGAACTTGCAGCATTCTCCCAGTTTGAATCTGACTTGGATGCAGCCACGAAGGCGCGATTAGACCGGGGTGCACGGATTGTTGAAATGTTCAAGCAAACGGCTTTTAACCCCATTCCAGTTGAAGTTCAAACTGCCATCATGTGGGGAATGCAAAATGACTTTTTTGATTCTATTGATGTTGATAAGATATCTGAGGCTGTTTCCAGCCTTAAAGATTTTCTTTCTGCACAGGGAAAAGAAGTCTGTAATGAAATTTATCAAAGCGGCAAATTAGAAGAAAGTACCGAACAGAATTTAAGGTCGGCCCTTGAAGACTGGAAAAGAACTTTCGCCTAACCATTTGCGGATCACTTGATTCATGCCTAATACAAGAGACATTCGAAATCGCATTAAGGGGGTTAAAAGCACCCGTCAAATTACCCGTGCGATGCAGATGGTTGCTACCTCCAAAATGAAGAAGGCACAGGACGAAGCTAAAACTGGCCGTCCATATGCTCTTATTTTGGCTGACATTATAGTTTCCATAGCTGATGAGTTTGAGGAAATTACCCAGTCGTATTTTGTGCAAAGGCCAATCAGGCATCGTGGAATCTTAGTAATTGGAACGGATAAAGGTCTCTGTGGGGCCCTGAATGGAAATCTTTTCAGAAAACTCAATGATGTTGAGAATTCAGCAAAGTTTATTGCTGTCGGTAAG
>Ga0255777_10003880_pt1 | contig 12559 bp, 12 predicted proteins | sample 101ome_15_FD_179975 | JGI IMG/M metagenome (GOLD analysis project Ga0255777, IMG submission 179975) | Coastal salt marsh microbial communities from the Groves Creek Marsh, Skidaway Island, Georgia - 101402AT metaG (version 2) | ecosystem: Environmental > Aquatic > Marine > Intertidal zone >...
ATCTAAATCACTTTTTAATTCAAACGCTAATGCGTGTCTGTCAGTAGTAAAATTATATTCTTGTTCCAATATATTCTGAGCAACTGTTGCAAATAAATCTTTACCACTTCTAGCTAATCCTGATATTCCTACTATTTTCATTATTCAAAAATCTTTTCTAATTCTTTTTCAGTATATCCATATGATGACACCAATTCTACTAGTTCTGATAACCCTCTATCTGTCAATATCATCATATTGTAGTAATCAACTGCATCTTTACTGCCTATCTGATATTTCTTACATATACAGTCAACAATAGTTTCATTAACATCTTTACTAGATTTCTTTATATATTTATGAAAACCATAATCTTTTGGTAAACACTTTATTAGTAATTCATACATCTTGTTTTCTGGAAGAACCTCCATATATTTTGAAATGTAAGATATTTCCTCAATAATTTTAGGATCCATGCTCAAAACACGAAGAACCATATAATTATTAAAAGTCTTTTGTTCAGACTCAGTTAATTTATCATAATAATCCTGAGTCTGATTTTGTCTAATATGTTTTACATGGTCAAAGAGACCTTTTTTCTTTTGTGAAAGTTTTTTGGCTAATTTGTTTCTTGATACCATGATTATGCAGTCTAATACGTTTTCTTATATCGTCAATTTCTTTTATAATTTTGTTTCTATCAGAAGCAATAAATTCAAATGTCTCTATAATATTTTTAAACATTTCTCGTTGGTCAGCTTTCATTTCTTCCATTTCTTTCATTAAAGTCTTGACCCGTTTATGTTTAAAATAAAAATAAAAAAGTGTGGACACTACATATAGCATCCACACCCCAACAATTATTTGCCAGCCGGCATTATTAATAAATGTTGTTTGTTCTATCATGAGTTATCACTAACTCTGTTACTTCGTTGCACTGGTACGACGAGTAGCCTTGGTAGCCTTAGTAACTGTACTCTTCCGTGGCGTAACTTGGCTGTAGCCAGTCTCCAAAACTTGTCGGAGAGCACGAATTTGACGACCATTCAAATCAATACGACTATCACCGTCACGAACAGTCAACTTAGAAGCGCCATGTGCGCCGCCCATTGGAGTTGAAAGATAGAGTTCAACACCAGTAGTATTGTGTCCAACGAAGTTAGTCTTATTCTTAGCATTCTTACGAGTATACATATTATTTATCCTTTTTTATTTATTTATTTTACTTTTTATTATTTAGTTAGTCCCCCTAACTAGAAAATATATTACAACAGCATTGTTTCAATGTCAAGCACTCTGACTAATTATTTTTCCCAAACTTTCTCAAACTTTTCTATGGCAAAATCTTTACCCTTGAATTCAAAGTCTAAATCAACATCTAGGTCATGATATTCTTGCGGAAATTCTCGTACATAATCAGCATGTGCTCTTGGGTTTTTGTTTGAAAGATCATTGTCGCTGAAGTGAAATAGTGGTCTGTATTTACCCCATGTACTTATTGCCAATTTAACAGCATCTTTAGCGGACAACCCTTTTGGGTTACATCTATGGTGTAAATTGTCAAAAGTGATAGGTATGCCAGTTTTACAATAAATTAAATCATATAATTCTTGTACGCTCCAGCTGTTTGGTTTGTCTTCATTTTCTAATACAAATCTAGACTTAACATTTGTGGGTAATTCATTATAAACATCAATAAATCGTTTGGCAATTTCATTTAGATCACCTTTGTAACAGTTCATATGAATATTGATAGGTGACTGATATGATTGCGGTAATCCTAACTTATCCATCATTTCAGCATGATGATTTAGTTCAACAATTGATTTTTTGGAAACAATTGGATTAGCAGATGCTGGAACAACAAATTGATCTGGGTGAGTACTACATCTAATCTTACTTTTTTTGATAATATTACCACACTCATTGAATAAACTATTAATAGTACTATTATCAGGCAAACAATCATATGACAAGTTTGCCTCTGGTAGTGTTTTTAGTGGAAACAAATCACTGCTTATACGATAATTCCAACCTTTTGATATACAAAACTTCAATGTTTCTTTTACAACAGATACATTGTTAGCAACGCGCTTACTAAGAATTGAAATTGATTCTTTTCTTTCTAATAAAAAGAACCTCTTTTTTGTCATGGTATTAGCTTTAATACCTTTTTTTTGTAAATGTAGTGATATACAACAAAGACTTTTTCTCATGTTGTATCAACTTTATCACAATTTTTATAAAAGTCAATACTTTATAGTATGTTATTGCTATGGACAATATGCCTCAGCTGATGTGACATGAACAGCCTGGATGTCTCCTAACTCTAATTCTATTGCCTGGGCAGCCGATGACCCATCGCCGCCTCCGGCATTGGCCAGAGCATTTTTAAAATCAGTAGCACTAAAGTATTGGAAGCCATTGGCGTCGATAGTACCATTACTTGTTACAGTAGCTAAACAACAACAGTTTGTATCATATGAAAGAGGTACATCTCTAACTTTAAGGGCTAATATCTGATCAGTTGAATTACTAGTAAGCTGAAAAATGGCGTCTGAAAATACACCAGTTGCTATTGTACTTGTTGAGCCTGTACCCACCTGTGCTACTAATCTATCATTATTATCATTGGTAGTTCTCCAGTATATCCACTCGGTACCATTTACATATGATGTATATGTTTGATCGGTGGTCGCCGTTCTGAAATCACACTCTACATCACTTCCCCCAGGACAGTACTTATCAGGTCCACCAATAGGCGTACAAACAGCAGGATCTCCACAATCTGTGTCAGTACAACCCTCTGGAGGATCACCATTCGTATCGCAATCTACAGCTACTACAGCTGTAGGATTAGGAGTGTTTAATTTGAAATAATACCATTGTTGGCCAGGTTGACCACTAGGCGGTAAACCACTTGATGTTGGTGTTGCACTTGGTGTAGGTTCGGGCGTTTTACTTGGCGTTTTACTCGGTGTCTTACTCGGTGTCTTACTCGGTGTCTTACTCGGTGTCTTACTCGGTGTCTTACTCGGTGTAACTGTCTCACTTGGTGTCTTACTTGGTGTCTTACTCGGTGTCTTACTTGGCGTTACACTATTACTTGGAGTTGCACTTGCACCAAGTGACTTACTCGGCGTTATAGTTGGTGTCTTAGTTGGTGTAACTGTTTCACATGGTGTAGGCGATGGCGTCTCACTTGGTGATGGTGTTGGCGATGGCGTCTTACTTGGTGTCTTAGTTGGTGTCTTAGTTGGTGTAACTGTTTCACATGGTGTAGGCGATGGCGTCTCACTTGGTGATGGTGTTGTCGATGGTGTCTTACTTGGTGTCTTAGTTGGTGTCTTAGTTGGTGTAACTGTTTCACATGGTGTAGGCGATGGCGTCTCACTTGGTGATGGTGTTGGCGATGGCGTCTTACTTGGTGTTAAAGTATTACTTGGCGTTACACTATTACTTGGAGTTGCACTTGCACCAAGTGACTTACTCGGCGTTATAGTTGGTGTGTTAGTTGGCGTCTTACTTGGTGTCTTACTTGGTGTCTTACTCGGCGATGCACTAGGTGATGTTGGAAATGTTCCAGGACAAAGTATACGGAATGAATAAGCAGTACTGGCCATTGGACCAGCTACATATAATCTACCAGTGTCTGGAAAGTTGTTTGTTTTATTAAAATATACAGGTGAATCATTATTACGAACATGTGGATAACCATCAGGAGCAACATCTGTAGCACCAAGATTTGGATATGCCCGATTGGTCAATATATCTACTACCCCCGTCAAACTGTTATTGAAACTTGTTCGAGATGGTTTACCATAATCATATTGGTCAGCACGACCTCTATATCCGGTATCCACAACCCAACTTCCATTCCATTCAAACATAAATCTATCAGGCACTGATTGAGCATCATACTCTATTTCAACGATACCAGTATTTCCAGAAATATTAAACGGATAATAAATAAATCCCTGAAGTTGTATAGTAGTTGTAGGGTCATTACAAGTTCTAAGCGGTGGACCTTCCGAAGATGGCGACACACTTGGTGTTACGCTTGGTGTAACTGTATTACTTGGCGTTAAAGTGGGTGAAAAATTAATACTTAAACTTGGAGTAACGCTTGGTGTTACACTATTACTTGGTGTTTTACTTGGTGTAACTGTGTTACTTGGTGTCTTACTTGGTGATAAACTTGGTGATGGAGGAATTCCATCAGGACATCCCACATAATACGAAAATGCGGTGTTAAGCATAGGAGAAGCAATATATAAACTAGCATCGGATGTAGAATTAGTCTTAGCAAAAGATGATGTTTCGTCATTTGTATATACATATGGATAACCATCAGGAGCAACATCTGTAGCACCAAGATTTGGATATGCCAGACCAGTCGATATATCTACTATTCCTTTCAAACTACTAGTGAAATCATTACGTTTAATACTTCCATAGTTATATTGGGGAGCCGATCCTCTATATCCTGTATCTATAACAGGGTTTCCATCCCATGTTAATATCATTCTATCAGGATAAGAATATACTTGATAACGCATTTCCACAGTACCAATAGTCGAAGTTAAATTATATAGAATTGTTCTATACCCCTGCGTTGATACATGTGTGGGTGGATCACCACATGCTTTATATTGTGGTGATTCAATCGATACTGTTGGTGACACACTTGGTGTAACTGTGTTACTTGGTGTTTTACTTGGTGTTAAACTTGGTGATAAACCAGGAGTTTTACTTACACTTGGTGTTACACTTGGTGTTGGTGTTCGTGTTGATGGAGGTGTAAGACTTGGTGTTATACTTGGTGTTTTACTTGGTGTTATACTATTACTTGGTGTTTTACTTGGAGTTATACTATTACTCGGTGTTTTACTTGGAGTTATACTATTACTTGGTGTGACACTTGGAGTTATACTATTACTCGGTGTTCTACTTGGAGTTCTAGTTGAACTCGGTGTTATAGTTTTACTAGGTGATGGTGAAACAAGTGCGACATCTGGACATATAACTTTAAGTTCGTATATACTATTATCCATCGGCGACGCAACATATAAAGATGCGTTTGTAGGACTAGATGGTATTTTATTAAATGATGATGTTTCATTGCTATTTCTAACATTTGGATAACCATCGGGAGCAACATCAGGAATAAGTAAATTTGGATATGATAATCCTGTTCCTGGTTCTATTACTCCTGTTAATTTACTAGTGAAATTAATTCTATAAAGTCCATTATATCCATAACTAGGTTCGTATCCTATATATCCTGTATTTATTGTTGTATTCCCATTATATGTCATCACATACTTTTTAGGGAAAGAGTAATTTTTGTAATATAATTGTACACCACCTGTACCACTTCCAAGATCGAACAAATATGTTTGAAAACCAGTGTGTCCGATTAATGATTGGTGTCCACAAGATCTTAAAGGTTTAGTTGGTGATACACTTGGAGTTGGAGGTGGAGTAGAAGATGGGCTAGGTGATATAATAATTGGTTGTGGATCAACTTTACAACAATCAACTGATCCTATTGGAGAAGCATATTCTTGAAATTTCCAAGTTTTTTCTCCTTCATTAGTTTTAACCCAAGTAACAACTCTATTAATACCTTGACTTAATATATACTGCGTATTAATTGTAAGTGCTGGAAAATTTTCAGATAGATTTACAAAACTATTGCTATTTGATTTTCTATAAAAGAATTGGTTATTAACTTTTGTAAGCAGATCCCCTTCTTCTCCAGTAAAAATTCCATTAGGACTATTATCAATATCTTGTTTACTATGTGCTGATCTAGCAAACAATTCTACTTTTGATAGAAAACGCTGATATCTATCCGCAAATGTGTAATCTATATTTGGATTTTTACTCTTTCCCATGTTCTTACCATAATAAATAGTAAAAACATCAACGTCCTACCTCACCAAAATAAATATTTTTACATTCTTTGTATGAAATGCCCATCATTTTATTATAATAAAGAATGTCATTTTTCAATCTATTATCATTTTTTAAGGTTTTATACCTAGAAATAGCTTTATTCTTCCACCAATCTACAATATTTTTTTCCAAATATTTTGGGTTTAAAGTCAATTTTTCTTCATCAATTTCATTTCTTAAAAATTCTCTACTATTCGTATAGGGACAAGCATAATAAGTACCTCGTTCAAATCCATGTACATAATTTGAGGATTTTATGCCACATTGAGAAAAAATCATATTTAATACTCGATTTTTAGCTCCAGTAACAGGTCCAGAAACTCCTTCTTTCTGAGTAAGTGTTTGATTGTATTTTTCAGCTTTATTTTCTTTGATCCAATCATGCCATATCTTATACACATCATCGTCTGGTTTGATAGACATTTTACCAGCACTAGTACCACATTTATGCCACCATTTTAAACTGTTATACATACTATAACTTCCATATAAACTAGTTGTAGTGATTCCAGCTAATACTTGACCATATAATTCTTTCCAAAGGTTTCTTACAGTTTCTCCAGTAACTAAAGCAGCTACTAGTTTTCCACCAAGAAAATTATATCCAAATGGTTGTGTAGCCATAATACAACTTCCAATAGCGCTGTTATTAAGTTTTTTATCTTTTAATTTTTGGTCAGGTGTCCATCCTATATAGTTGTCTCTATCAGTAATAGTAATTACATCACTTGACATACTCACTGCGCCAAGGTAACGAGGATTATCTTTATTACCATCTGTAATTAATATTTTTATGAATCTGCCGGGAGTTTGGTCATATGCCATAGTATGGACATATGTACGTAACATAATCCAATCAATATCTAAATTAGTTTTATTTTTAACATAAACAACAGTTGGATTAATTTCTTCAATCTCTTTGATTGTCTTTTTTTCGTCGTTTAAATCACTTGGAGTCCATATCTTGTTTTTAACAATAATAGACTTATCCATGTATTTTTCTAATGATTGAACTTCTTTCCACTTTTTATAGAAAGTCTGTTCTTGTACAGACATTGATTTTAAATAATCTAAATTATCAATAAGCATTTTCTTATTGAAATCATAATTAAAATCTTGTTTCTCAATTCCAAAAAATTCTTCTAAAGCGTCCATATTTATATTTAATACTATTATATTATGAAGTTTAAAAAAATCAACCCAAAAGAAAAATATTTCTATGTTTTTGAAATATCATCAATTTCTTTTTCAATATTTGATAGTGACTTGAATTTTCCATTATACACTGGAAGTTGGAATATGTGTGAGGGTATTATTAAAAATATTAAAAAACATATGCCGAAAGCATTAATTTACTTTTACGATAAAGAACCCAATGGAAAATTAAAGTTAAACAAACAATGGTCTCATAATGTGTGAAAAAAGACTGCGAACTTTATATTCGCAGTCTTTTTATCAATTCTTATACATTAACTTTTGATGTGTCTACATTATATGTTTCAACATGTTCAACCTTTACTTCTTCAGTTGGTGAAATGTTCAATACATTGACGTTGAGGCCGTCTTTGAATATAACACCTCGTTCTTTTGATTGAGTAATATGTTCAGGCGTAATATTGCCGTGACACAAAACCAATCGTGGTCGTCCTTTTCCATTATGGAGGTATCCAATTTCTGATACTTCGTTGTTAGAAATAGCAGATTTTAGACGAACTCTGAGAGTAATATTAATAAACTCAGGATTGTGGTTATTTAACTCTTCGATGGTAAAAATATTAGATGGCCATGAAACAGTTAAGTTAGTTTTATTTTTTCTATCAGTTTTTTTCATAATAATTAATTTAATTTTTGTTTATGTGTTTTATATTATATCAACAATATATTATATGTCAATACTTTCCAGTAGCTTTTTATTTAAAGTAGTTACGATTTGATTTAAATTTTCCACATTTGTGAATATAGCATCTTGACCATACATTTGTTTGAACAAATCTCTAGCAGAGTGTCCGCCATAACATGGAACATTACTATAATCATTATGGTTTTCTGTTACAAAATAAGAAATAATTTTATACCCAGCTTTTCTTATTTTCATACATTGATTTTTTGTATGTTTAGCTGCGGGCATTCCTCCATAAGCAAGACTTGATTTAGTTTCATTTTCTTGAAAACAAAAATTAGGTTCGCCGTCACTAATATTTATAAAATAATTTTCAGCTTCTGGATGTGTTTTTGGCAATACCTTCAGTGTTGCCTCAAACGCAAGTCCTTCGGGCGTTGTTGCAGTTGGATTTAAATAACAAAATAAATTTCTAATTTTAGAAAACTTATCTTTATCAGAATCATATGCGACAACAACATATGGATTTTTATCGTATGTTGTTCTAAAACTAATACTTACTCTAATGTTTTCCAACATACTAGCAGCTTTAGCAATTGCTGTTGTTAACTTTATAGTTTTATCCCACTTTTTACCAGTCATACTACTACTAGCATCAATCGAGATGTGAAAATTCATTTTTTTGTACTTACTAATGATTTTGTTATAAAATATATTTTCTACATCATATCCAAGTTCATTAATAAGTCGTTTATCAATTTTTCCAATATCTCGTCTAGTAAACTTTTCAACATTAATTTCATTTCTAAATTGAAGTCTTTTGCCTAACTTAATTCCCATAACAATTCCTTCATTTATTACAGAAGTCAATCTCATGTTCTGTGTAGAGAAATTATTCTTGTTATGATCTCTATTGAGAATATAATAATTTCTTTTAGTTAACGGAAAGTCTTGAGATAAAACTAATTCTTTAGTCATGTTTTTAACCAAAATACATTCAACTGATCCTTTCGGAATATTATAGGTTTCTGAAATATATGTTTGACCAACATCTACTAAATCAATTTTACTTTTTTCTAAAACATCTAGTATTTCGTTTTCTTTCTTCGAAACTTTTTTCTTTCTAAGATTGCCAGATACAAAATCTTTTTGTTTACTATAAGCTTTTATTATCTTATTCTTTTTTGTTTTAGAAATAGATGGATCATTTCCTATATCTGATATATTGTCAGCATCTTCTACTGTATTCACAGACACAGTATCTCCGCCAAAGATATCATCAGAATCATTCTTTAGATTTTCAAATATGGAGAATGTATCAGACAATTCTGATTTGTCTTTATCATCGTTGTTATCATTTTCACTCGATGATGATTCATTTTGTTTTTTTGTCGAAGAATCTTTAACACTTTTAAAGATAATATTAGTAATTTCACACGCCACATTAAATCTATCAATTGGCTCTTTAAGCCGTTGTATATTTGAAAGATTTAGAGTCTTAGCAATTTTAGATAAATCAGGAAGCGCATTTAAATCAGTATTTTTATTTGTTATATTAATTATCCTAAATAAATAAGATTCTATACTAGGCACTCTATACATTTCACTTTTTAGTCCATCATCAACAACTTTTGCGTTGAAATATTTATCATATAAAGCCTGGTAGTATCCCCTATAGCCAGGAGCACTGTAGTATACAACATAATCAATGTATCTATCTTCAACGATATTAGTTACAGTCTTTAATAAATCGGCAATTTCTATTTTTGCCATATTTAATTTTTTACCTGACTCATAAATTTCAGATGGAATATTTGTCCATATTGTTTTAAACAATTCAAAATCGGAGTAACAAATATGACTTCCTTCATGAAGAGCTAATCCAATGGATACATCAAATTTCTTTTTATCATCTACATCAGCGCCAATATAAACAGTATTTCCATCTGTCATATTATTTCCACTACTATTGAAAAGTACTGGAATTGTTTTATTTGTCAAAATAGAAACATAATTTGAAATAGCTCGTCTAGCAGCAGATAATCGTATTAATTTTGATGTCGATTCTGATTGAGAACTAGATATATCGATAGATGAATCTTCGGAAAAATCCCAATCTATATCATAATCCTCAGACCAGAAATCACTATATGAAACTAAATCACTCATTATTTTTTATAATTAAAATGGAACTGAGTCTTTTTCAACTGGATCAGTGTAAAGTTCTTCGTCAGTTGTTTTGATATATTTTTGTACCAACTGTTTCATGTAAGTGCGTTCACTATCAATTCCTCCATCATCACTAAAGTTAGGATATATGGTTGTTTCGGCAATTTCAATCAAATTAAATCCATCTGTGATAAGTTCGGCAATTTCTACAGTAGATCTAGTTGGTATAAAATTAGTCAATTTACTTTCCTCCAGTTTAATCTGTTCTCGAGTATGAGCAGCAATATCACATACATTTTCCAAGAGTTCCAATTCTTCTGGATTATTAATATTAAATCTATCTTTCAATAACTCAAATTCTTTATCTTTCTTCAAAGGATTCATTTCAATTTTAACAGGAAATCGACTAAGAAGAGCACGATCCATTACTCTAGTAGCAGTATATTCATTTCCGACATTTGCTGTTGCAATAAAGGTTACTCCTTCAGCAACATTTACAACTTCACTATCTTCTTTTTCATCTAGTCGAAGATATCTTTGAAGGTCGTCTAATACTGTCATTAGAATGTTTACTCCATCATGGTGACAACGACTGATTTCATCTAACAGAATAATTGCATTTGGTGTACGAATTGCTTTTACAAAACTAGATTCTTTGAAAAAAGTACCAGTGGTTTTATCAAAATGAGTATTTCCAATCAACGAAGCTCTAGCATCTTGTGTAGCTCCCAAGTTGAAATAGAAAAAATTTGTTTTCTTTCCAACAACATCTGCAACTGTTTGAGCAGCCAGTGTTTTACCACAACCAGTTGGACCAAGCAACAAAATATTTTTACTACGAATTGTAGACCTAACAAGATATTTCCATTTAATGTCTTCAATAACCAAAGATTTTGGTCTCAAATTAAGACATGTGTTTAGATAAGATTTAATATTAACTGTAGGTGATTTCTTTGATTTTTTCATGTATAGACATAATATATGCGTTTTTATAAAATGTCAATCAAAAATCGAAACATTATTCTTTGCACTAATTACTATCGCCAAAGAATTTTGTGAAGAAATAAGAAGCAACGGTGCTGAAAAGAGCTACAGCTCCCATTAAATAATTTTTAAAATACTCCAAAGCAACAACTTTTTTATCTACATCTAATATTTTTTTTGTAACTTTTTCGTCTAAATCAGATATTTTTAAATTTAAGTTTTCTTCTGCTTCATCAAGTCTAGAATGTAGGACTGTCTGGTTTCCTTCTAACTTTGATAGGTTGGAATTAATATTATGAAGTTCGGATTTTATACTCCCCAGTACAGCATCATAACTTCTAGGATTGAATTCGTCTGGTGGTGGTGTGGCCATATAACCCATTTAATAAAATTTATCTCTTCTTAGATTTACCTTTTTTTGTATATTTAACAACTAATTTTTGTAATGATTTTGATAACGTAGGAGGTTGATAGTCGGGTTTTTTAGATTTATAATCTACTTGTCTTTCAAATTCACCAACTGGTTTCATTGGTTCGGTTGGATCATCATCCTTTGGATTCATTTCATCACCTTCTTTATTTTTTACAGGTTTGTAATCTTCCTCAGGATCAACTGCCAAGTCATTAGATTCTTTGTCAGCCTTTTGTCCACCCTCTTTGTCTTTACTATTATCTACACATCGTTCATATGAGTTGTCTACATAGTTAAGTTCTTTTGTTTTCAGCCATTCTTTGACATATTCTCTAACTTCTTCAAATGGTACAAACAAAACTTTTTGTCGTTGAACTCCATCTCTAATATAGAGAAGGTCAAAAACATCATGAACGATTGGTCTTAAACTAATATGGTGTGGTTCACATTGACAAACATTAAAATTACCTGCATCGTCGGCAATAATTGGCTTTTTTATCTCATCTGAGAGAGTATTCATCATCTCTACCCAAGTTTCAGATACACCAGTAGTCTTTTCTTCGATTACTTCTCGTACTAAACTTTTAATAGCATTTTTTATTTTCGTCTGTCTGTTCATAATAGTTTATGAATTTTGTATTATTTCTACATATAAATAGAAACTTTTTACAAAAAGTTATTATATTATAACTTAAAGTCAGAAAATGCTTCTTCATTAATTGTATTGTCTACTCCTTTGACATAACTACTCAATTCGGTCTCTTGCGGAGCAACTTGTAGTTTTTTACTATCATAATAACTGTCTAACCACCCTGACAGTGGATTTGTCTTTGTATTTGGATACAATTTCTTGTAACCCAGACTTGTCAATCTATTATTTGCTAACCATTCGATATAATGTTTTAGACTCTCAGATGTAAGTCCTATGAGATTTCCTCTACTGAACAAATAATCGGCCCAATCTTTTTCAGCTTCAACTGCCATTTCATAAACAGCATACACTTTATCTTCATTTTTCTTAACAATTTCTTGAAAACCTTCATCTGGCTTATTTTGCCAGTTTTTCATTATATTTTGTGTAATAGCAACATGAAGATTTTCATCTCTAGCAATAAATTTAATAATTTTAGCGTTTCCTTCCATCTTGCCTCGGTATCCGAAATAAAAGCTACAAGCAAACGATACATAAAAGATGAGACCTTCTGTTATTTGAG
>Ga0255777_10003884_pt1 | contig 12554 bp, 11 predicted proteins | sample 101ome_15_FD_179975 | JGI IMG/M metagenome (GOLD analysis project Ga0255777, IMG submission 179975) | Coastal salt marsh microbial communities from the Groves Creek Marsh, Skidaway Island, Georgia - 101402AT metaG (version 2) | ecosystem: Environmental > Aquatic > Marine > Intertidal zone >...
CTCTCCAGCGACCCCAGCCTACTCACCAACGAGCCCAGCGTACTCACCAACGAGCCCAGCCTACTCACCAACGAGCCCAGCCTACTCACCAACGAGTCCGGCGTACTCACCAACGAGCCCGGCGTATTCTCCGACGAGCCCGGCGTACTCGCCGAAAGAGGAAGAGGAGGAGGAAGGATAACAAGGCATCGTATAAAACTGTTTGAATACTCGACGCGTGAATTTGTGATAATCAGCAGTCAAAAACCGCACCTAATGTGTTTCGAAACGCGTCTCGTGCACAGCGCCTTCGAAAAAAAATCGACACACCGCAGGCGGCGCGAGTGAAGAATTTCGCACGTTTATTTCCATGGGATGATGAAGGTCGAACGATACCATGCGATAACGTAAAGCGATATGCATACAACTATATAATACTACACCTACGACGCCGCCAACAACGACGACGCGCGCGCAAACAATCTACGCGTTTCGCGCCTCTCTCCGCGCCGCCGCCAGTTTTTCCTCGTGCGCCTCGAAATTCCTCTTGGCGACGAACCAAGAATCTTCGTGGTACGCCACAGTCTTCTTCCGCACGCGATACACGCACGCACACCCCTCGTGTTGGACGCACCGATAATACGCGCTCGTCTTTGAAAAATTAAACCCCCGATTCTTCGCGCCGAGAAGTTTCTTCGCCACCGCCATGCCTTCGCGTTTCGTCGTCGCCGAGTCCACCACGCGCCAACACTCCTTCGTTCGCTTACTCGGATCCTTCGGATCCACGACGTACCCGTACGCATCGTACGCCTCCAACGCGCGTCGTTCTTCCGGTCCGAACCCATCTCGCGGTCGATCGCCCCCCGCGCGTCCCGCCGAGCCGACGCTTCCCTCCGACGGCGGCGCGGGCTCGTCCTCGAGCTGCGCCGCGCGAGGCATCCGCACCTTACTCCTCTCAACGAACGCTTCCGCCATCTGCTCGATGAACGTACGGTGCGTGTCGATCCTCTTCATCACGCGCACCTCGAGACGATCGCGCTCGTAACGAACGGCGTCGTATTTCTCGCTCGCATCGCGGTGCAACTCGGTCGCTTTCGAATGCAACTCGGTCGCTTTCGAATAGAGCTCGTGCATGCCTTCGAGAAAGCGCTGTAAGACGGGCTCGAGCTCATCGGCGAGGCCTTGCATCACGGAGGTGTCCTCGGGTGGGTGCGCCGCGCGCGCGGGTGGGCGACGCGGCATCGCGATCGAGCGGTGCGGTGTGTGGATGAACGATCGATTCGTGAAAGAAGTGACGACTGAAAAAACGAAACGTCCCCGAGCTCGAAAGACGGGAACGGGACGACGGCGACGCGGGCGGTGCGTAGAGACGTTCGGTGCGTACAACATGGCTGTGTGTGTGTGCGTTTACAATTTCGAGCGAATGCCGCCCTCCGATTCGGATTGCGGTCGCGTCATCTCCTCGGGACGCACCCACGCGTCGAACTCGTCCGCCGTCAACAATCCGAGCGCCACGCCCGCGTCTTTGAGACTCGTACCCTCGGCGTGCGCTTTTTTCGAAATCTTCGCCGCGTTATCGTAACCAATCTTCGGTAATAAACTCGTGACGAGCATGAGCGAACTGCGCATGAGGGCGTCGATGCGCTCGAAGTTGGGTTCGATGCCGCGTACGCAGTTCTCCGTAAAGCTCGTCGCCGAGTCGGAGAGCAACGCGATGCTGTTGAGGTTATTGTGCGCGATGAGCGGTTTCGCGACGTTGAGCTCAAAGTGCGAGAGCGAAGATCCACCTATGGTGACGGCGAGATCGTTTCCGATCACCTGCGCGCACGCTTGCATGAGAGCTTCGCACTGCGTGGGATTCACCTTGCCCGGCATGATGCTGCTCCCGGGTTCGTTTTCGGGTAATCGAAGCTCGCCGAGTCCGGCGCGCGGTCCCGAGCCGAGGAGACGTATATCGTTCGCGATCTTCAGCAGTGAGATGGCGATCGTTTTCAATAATCCAGACAGCGCGGATTGCGCGTCGTGCGCGGCGAGCGCTTCGAATTTATTCGGCGCGCTCACAAAGGGAAGACCGGTGAGGGTGGAAATCTCCGCCGCCATGCTCTCGCCGAATCCCGGCGGTGAATTCAATCCAGTGCCCACGGCGGTGCCACCGATGGCGAGTTCGAGCAAATGAATCAACGCCCCCTTCGCGCGAACGAGCGAATTCTTCACCTGTTGCTCGTATCCGCTAAACTCTTGCGCGAGGGTGATGGGCACGGCGTCTTGCAAATGCGTGCGCCCGATTTTCACCACGCCTCCCCACGCCATAACCTTGGCGTGCAGCGCCTCCTGCAACGTTCTCAACGCTGGAATCAACCGTTCTTGCACCTCGTGCGCGGTGGCGATGCTCATCGCCGTCGGAAACGTATCGTTACTCGACTGCGACTTGTTCACGTGGTCGTTTGGATGAATCGGCGACTTGGCCCCCACCTCGCCTCCGAGAAACCTCGAATTCGCCACGTTGGCGATCACCTCGTTCAGATTCATGTTCGTCTGCGTCCCAGATCCCGTCTGCCACACGACGAGCGGAAAATGATCGTCCAACCGTCCCTCGATCACCTCTCTCGCCGCCGCTCGAATCGCCTCGGCCAGTCTCGGCTCGAGCCGTCCCTCGCGTTCGTTCACCGTCGCCGCCGCGTACTTAACGATGGCCAACGACCGCACGATCGCCACCGGCATCTTCTCCCCACCGATTTTAAAATTCTCAAGGCTCCTTTGCGTCTGCGCGCCCCACAGTTTATCCCCGGGCACGCGCACGGAGCCCATGGTGTCCGACTCGACGCGCCACCCGCCCGCGCGGTCTCGGTCGACGCGCCCGGACCCGAGCGACACCCCGTGCGCCACCAATCGTTCGGACGCCGCCGAGGACGACGACGGGTCCGTGAGCGGACGCATGAGTTCCACCAATCGATCGGCGAACGGCATGATCGATTCGCGTGAATTAATGATGAATTCGCCGCCGCGTCAACCGTCCGTCCGTCGATGATGCGTCGCGCGCGCCGCCTCGTCGCCGAGCGCGCGCGCGGTGAATCGACGAGACGATGGGCGCGACGCGCGGTGACGCCGAGCGACGACGCGAGAGGCGATGGATGACGACGCGACGCGCGACGCGTAATGTGGGAACGTCGAGGCGACGCGGATTTCGAGAATGATTAAAAAAAACCTCGCGTCACACGCGCGCGCGCCCGGTCCATCTCGCGCGTCCGCCGTCGACGTCTCCTCCGACGATCATCACGTCCGCGACGTCGACGCTCGCCGTCGTCTCGCGCGCGCTCGGACGCCGCGTCGGCGTCCCGGTCGCGTCCCATACAAAGTTTCGATTCGCGCCGCGCGCCGCCGTCATGTCGGTCGCCGCGGGCGAACAAAAGCGCGCCAAGCAAAGTCGTGCGACGATATGCACGCACGACGGTGCGTTTCACTGCGATGAGGCGTTGGGGTGTCACCTGTTGCGACGCACGGAGGCGTTCGCCGGCGCGGCGGTGGATCGGTCGCGAGACGCCGAGCGGTGGCGCGCGGCGGACGTCGTCATCGACGTCGGGGCGGTGTACGACGCGGAAAAGATGCTGTTCGATCATCATCAGCGTGGATTCGAGGAGACGTTCGGGCACGGGTTCGTGACCAAGCTCTCGAGCGCGGGATTGGTGTATAAACACTTTGGGGAAGAAATCGTGCGCGCGGCGCTCGGCGAGGCGGCGGACGAGCGCACGGTGCGGAAGATTTACTTGAAAATGTACGAGGAATTCATCGAGAGCGTGGATGGGAACGATAACGGGGTGAACGTGTACGATACGGATGCGCCGGCCAAGTATAAGGATAATACGAATCTGCCGTCGAGGGTGAAGCGCTTAAATCCGGCGTGGGACGAACCGTCGACGCCGGAGAGACAGATGGAACAGTTTGAGAAAGCCATCGCGTTGACTGGACGTGAATTCGACGACATGCTCGAGTATTACGCGACAAAGTGGCTTCCGGCGAGGACGCACGTCGAGCGGGCGTTGGACGAGGCGACGCGCGTGCACCCAAGCGGCGAAATTTTGCTCCTCGAGACGTTTTGTCCGTGGAAGGAACACCTGTACGAACTCGAGGCTGAGCGCGAGATGACGACGCGTCCCAAGTTTGTCCTGTGGAAAGACGCCAAGGGGTACCGAGTGTCGACGATTCCGCTCACCGCGTCGAGTTTTGAGTTTCGTAAAGGGTTACCCGTCGCCTGGCGAGGCGTTCGCGACGCCGCGCTCAGCGAACTCTCCGGCATTCCCGGATGCGTCTTCATTCACGCCGCCGGCTTCATCGGAGGTAACGACACGTATGAGGGCGCGCTCGCCATGGCCGTCGCCGGTCTCGAGATGGATTAGTAGACGCGTTTCTTTTTCTCTTTCCCTTGTGATACGCCGACGGACGAACCGACGCCGTCCCCACACGTCGCCATGCCCCCAAACATACCGGGCGCGCGTCGAGGCGTGCGCCCGCCCCGAGGCTCTCGAAAGTCAAACGCGCGCGCGCGCGACGTTTCCCACCGCGCCTCTCGCGGACGCGGCGCGAAACGCGGCGAAAACGGCGGCGGCGGCGGTGGGCTCGGTCTGGGACTGCTCGCCCTGGTGGGCGCGGGCGTCGCCGCGCTCGCCGCCGTCATCCTTCGACAAAACGCCGCGTACGAGCGAGAGTGCGATCGCGTGCGTCGCCGTTTACGCTCGAAACCCATCGTCACGAGCGAACACGCGGCGTGTCGGATGGAGTGTCGATTCATCAGTCCCGAGGAGATTCGACGCACGCTCGTCGAGGGACGCGTCGACGCGAGACACGGCGCCCCGCGCGCGAGACCGTGTCCAAAGGTGGCGCTCAGTCTCGGAAGAGTGCGTGCGATATGGGCCGATTGTCCGAACGATACGACGCTCGTCACGGCGATCGACACGGAGACGAATCATCCGTGTCCGCCGTGTTGACGAACGAGCGGCGAGCGGGCGAGCTCGGGACGCGGTTCCGGCGCGGGCGTAGAGCATAGCATAGGTTAGCGTACTAGTAGTCCCCGTCGATGTATGTATGTGTGTATGTATTCATTTGTGTGTCGCGCACCTTCACCGCGAGCGCCGTCGACGTCGGTTTCGAGCTCGAAGACTCGAGCGAGAGGGAGACGCATCACGTAACCTCACAGACGCGCGCGATGCGAACGTCGCGACGCGCGACGGCGCTCACCGCGTCCGTCGCGTTTGCGTCGACGTTCACGCTCGCGCGCGCGTCCGCGTCCGCGTCCGCGTGTGCGCAGAAGGGCTTCGATACCGCCGTGTGCGCCCAATCGGCTTGCGAAACGCTCCTCGATAAAACATCCTCTCGCACGCTCTACGACGAGTGTCGCGCGTGTTGTCCGGCGTCCAACGATGACTCGGTGTCCGCGACGTACGTCCGCGCGCGTTTGCGGGTGTGTAAGTGAAAACTCGGACGGTACGCCGAGCTCAAGAAGTTTCGAGACGCCCATTTGGATTCGCTCGGCGAAACCTACGACGTCGCGTTTGACTTTAAGCAGGGCGCACCGCCGACGCTCACGGCGTTCGGAGAGGACGAGGACGACGTGAAAACCGTCGACGTCGGATCGTGGTCCGCGGATGTCATCGAGGAGTACGTTCGATCGACATTGACGCCGCGCGCGCCGACGCCGAAAAAATCCACAGAAGACGTCAAGGACGAGCTCTAAACATCTACTCTGACAGAGCCATCGCGTTGGCGTCGAACCGACGACGAACGAGAGCACGCGCGTGACTCGCGGTCGAATAAACGCACCTCACGAACGGTGCGGTCGACCGCGACGATTCTCGCTCTTCGTCTTTCGTCGTCGGCCGCGCGCTCGACTCGTATTCAGTCTCCGCCGAACGTCTTCTCGCGACACATTCGTCGCGTGTACACTACGCATCATCTTCACACATATAAATATAGATGAGTGTCCATTCGTTTCCATCCTTCGTTCGACGCGACGCGACGCGCGGCGACGCGCGCCGTTCGCGTTCCTCTCTCGCTCGCGCGAGCGGTTCGGGCTAAAAGACTGATCTCCGGCCTCTTGCGATCCATCGTCATCATCGCGCGTCACACGAGCGCACGCACATCCCCGCACCCCACCGCGCGACGTGCACGACGCGATGGTTCGTCGCGCATCGTTCGCGCGTCTCCTCGCGACGCTCGCGTGTTTCCTCGCGTCGTCGTCGCTCATCACGTGCGCCCGCGCGGGTGAAGACTACTACAAGATTCTCGGCGTCGATCGACACGCCGACGAGCGCACGCTCAAGAAGAATTACCGTATCAAGGCGCTGAAACACCACCCCGATAAGGGTGGTGATCCCGAGACGTTCGCCAAGCTGTCGCAGGCGTACGAGACGCTCACGGATCCCGAAAAGAGGAAAGTGTACGACCAGTACGGCGAGGAGGGACTCAAACAGAGCGAACAAGGGGGACATCCGGGCGGTGGTGGGTTCCCTGGAGGTGGATTCGGTGGGTTCGGCGGGTTCCCGGGAGGTGGACGGAACGTTCGGTTTGAGTTTTCGCACGGCGGTGGCGGCGGGTTCGGCGGCGGCGGGTTCGGCGGCGGCGACCCTTTCGCGGATATGTTTGGGGACATGTTCGGCGGCGGCGGACGAGGACGCGGGCGTGGACACCCGCGTGGGCGTCAGCAGCAGCAGCAACAGAGACCCAGGGAGAATTTATTCGCCAAGACGTCGCCGGTGACGAGTCTGCGTCAGGGGAAATTTCCGGGGACGGATGCGAAAAATATTTGGTTTTTGGCGTTTTACGCGCCGTGGTGCGGACACTGTCAACAGATGAAACCGGCGTTCGAGGAGTTGGCGCAGAAGCTTCGCGGTTTCGTGCGCGTGGGCGCGGTGAATTGCGAAAAGGAAAAGGGTCTGTGCGCGATGGAGGGCGTGGATTCGTATCCGACGTTGAAGTTGAAAAAGGCGGGCGTGAGCACGACGTACGACGGCGGCGGACACGGCGCCGAACAAATGCGAGAGTGGGTGCTCGATCACCTTCCCGTGCACTACGCGACTTTGAAAAAGTCGACGCAGTTACAAAAGTTCATGTCGTCAGATTGCGGGAGCGACAAGCCGTGCGTCGTGTTTTTGAACGACAAGCCGGAAACACCGGCGTGGTTCAAGGTGGCGGCGTACGCGTTTAGAAATACGTTGAATCTCGCCGAGAGCAGAGGAAACAACGCAGAGATCGGCATGAACTTTGACGTGTTCGATCAGCCCGCGTTGCTCGTCGTGTGCGACGGCGACGTGGAGAAGACCGAGCGATTTCCGGGGTCGTTGTCTCGAGACGCGCGGGGCGAAGCCGCGGAGAAGTGGCTTGAAGATTTCGCCAAGAGTCGCGCGACGGGGTGCGCGCGCGTGAAAAAGACGCCCAAGCAAGGCGCAAAACTGGACGCATCGATGAATTTCAAAAAGATGAAGATGTCGCAAATCAAGGCGTTGATGCACGCGCACTCGATTCCGTGCGTGTCGTGTTACGAAAAGAGCGACTTTGTCAACGCCATCAAGGCGTTTCTCAAAGAACGAGGCGACAAACCGCGCATGAAAATCTCCTTCGCGCACGATGATTTTTAACCATCGATCGATTCGTATCGGTGACCACCACCACTATTTCTAGCGCTCGTTTTGTTGGGTGGGCAAAAATGCCTGTAAAAGAAGAGAAGACGTATACACAATGATTTTACAAATTCGTTACTCAAAGAAACCGTCTAGTGCTCGGCGGCGCTTCCCCACGCGTCCCCGAACGACGCCGCGCTCCCGCTCGCGCTCGGTCCCGTCCCTTGAAACCCACCCGGACCTCGAAATCCACCGCCCGGCGGCGCGCCGAACTGCGGCGGCGACGGTCTCGGCGGTACGGGGTATCCCATCGCCTTGAGAAGCACGCGAGAGAGCTCGCCGTACAGGTGTCCGCCGCGATCCAACAATTGCAACAGCGACATGATGAAGAAATGAAGCGCCTGCGTGTTTTCGTCGACGAGAAAAGATATTTTCCCGAACAAGTGCACGACGGACGAGAGCGAGTGCATGAGCGCCTGCCAACCGGTCGCGGGAGGACCTCCGGGCGGAGGGGCGCCGGGTCCGTACGGACCGTACGGACCGGGACCGCCGCCGTACCCGCCGTACCCACCGTAACTCCCGTACCCGCCGTACCCGCCGTACCCACCGTACCCACCGTAGCCGCCGTACCCGCCGTAGCCCATCGATCCGCCGTACCCGCCGTAGCCCATCGATCCGCCGTAGCCCATCGATCCGCCGAACGCGCTTCGACCGTACCCGCCGTACCCGCCGTACCCGCCGTAGCCCAACGAGCTCCCGTACCCACCGTACCCACCGTACCCACCGTACGAGTTACCGTACGAGTTACCGTGCGAGTTACCGTACTCGCTCGCCGACGCGTCTCGCGCCGACGCCGCGCGCCGCGCGTCGCCGTCGAGGTGTCGTCGGTCGGGCGTCGACGTCGTCCCCGTCGGATTATTCACCGTCGCCACGGGCGCTGTTCTCGCGCGAACGCATCGATACATCGCTCGTCAGTCGTACGCTCTCGAGCGTGCACGCGCACACGCGCGCAGTAAACGCGAGTAAGTCGTCAAAAGAAGGAGTATCGCGTCGCGTCGGGACGAAGAGAAAATCTCGCGGCGCGCACCCGTCGGCGTGGATCCCGCGCCCGGCGCGTCCCACGGTTTCACCGCCGCCCCGTCCGCCGCGGGCGTTCCCGCGCGCGCGGTTTCGCCCGTCTCCTTGGCCACCGTCCACGGTTTCGGCGGCGGCGGCGTCGACATGTCGATGATGATTTTTTCGTCGCGTTCCCCTCTCGACCGCTCGAATCCACCCCCCTCGCGCCCTCTCGCGCGCCTCCGTCGGCGATGCGCGCTCGATGAAACGAACGCGGACGGGATTCACGCGCGTTGCCGTCGGAGACCGTTCGCTCTTTGCGCGCGCGACGCGCTCGCGACTGCGGTCAACGGATTCGCCATTTTCCGGCGCATCTCGATCGAATCTCCCCTCGCGCGCGCGAGGTCATGCGCGCGCGACGCGTGGACGACGCCGGGACGTCCGGGAATGTCTTCCTCATCGCGCGCGATCGCGAGTGCGCGACGCGCGCGTCGACGTCGGCGTGCGGACGACGTCAAAAGGGTGCCGTAGAAATCGCGCCGTCGCGTGACGACGACGACGCGGGCGCGCGATTGCGACGATGGGCCGAATCAGACGCGGTGCGACGCGTCGCCGGTCGGTACTGCCCGTTCGCGCCGCCGCCGCGGAGCACGATCGCGGTGGCGTACGCGCCGGACGGGAAGACGGTGGCGAGCACGCACGGCGATCACACGGTGAAACTCACCGAGTGCGCGACGGGACGCACGATGGCGTCGCTCGAGGGACACCGTCGAACGCCGTGGGTGGTTCGGTTTCATCCCTCAAACGCGAACGTGTTGGCGAGCGGGTCGTTGGATAACACGGTGATCGTCTGGGACGCGCGGAGCGGTTCGATGACGGCGCGGTGGGATTTCGGCAAGAGCATCGCGAGTTTGGCGTTTTGTCCTCGGAGCGACGTATTGTGCGTCGCGGCGGGGCATAAATTGTACGCGTGGAAGTATACAAAGTATAGAACGCGAAGCGACGCGTCGGGGGCGGAGGTGGACGTGCGAGACGCGGTGTCGGTGTTGTTGAAGACGACGCGGTCGCTTCGGGCGGTGCACTTTCATCCGTGCGGCGCGCCGTTGATGCTCACGGCGGAGGTGCGAGAAATGGACGTTGACGCGTTGGAGCCCGCGTACACGCGGTGCGTGGGAGGGAACGACGCGCTCGGGAACACGAATTACGATCAAGAGGCGGGGGTGTACGTGGCGTCGAGGGAGGAGGGCGAGGATGCGGTCGGGACGTCGCGCGAGCGAAGGAGAGAATGTCTCAACGCGCCGGCGGAGGAGATGTGGCGGTGTCGAGAACACGTGCCGACGGACATCGAGAACGCATCGGGTGAGGTGAAGAGTCGCGTGCGCGACATGCTCGGTCTCTCGAATCGTCGGTACATGACGTATTCGATGTCGCAGATGATGTCGCGCATCAGCAGAGCGCCGGTGAGAGCGGCGTACGAGGAGCGCGTGCAGATGGAGCTCGGTGGATCGGACGCGCGACCGAGACATCCGGCGAGCGGTTCGGGCGACGCGTCGGAGCAAGACGTGCCGTGCATAGTCAAGCTCAAGCTTTGGGAATTCGAGACGCGCTCGGACGGCGACGGCGAGGCGGAGATTATGCCTCTCAAGCAGTTGCAACTCGTGCTTCCGCAGACGGTGCTCTGCAGCGAGATGGGCGCGCACTTTTCCCCGTGCGGACGGTACATCGCGACGTGTCAAGCGTGTAAACCCGAATCGTCGAGACAGGATGTCCAATACGTGTGCGAGCTGAGGACGTACTCCATCGACGCGCATCGATTCGGACAAGTCTTGAGCGCTCGCGCCATCAAGGCGGCACACTGCTTGACGAGCATTCAATTCAGCCCGACGAGTTCGCACGTCCTCTTGGCGTACGGACGACGACATCCATCGCTCTTGCTTCTCATGGCGGACGCTGAATCGTTTTCGCAGGTGCACACCATTCTCGAGATTTTCGACGCCAAGAGCATGCGCCTCGTGCGCGTCATCCCCTCCGTCGAAGACGAGGTGAACGCCGCGTGTTTCCACCCGATTCCGGGTCAAGGCATCGCGTACGGCACGAAAGAGGGTCGACTCCGCGTCTTACTTCACGACAACTCACCGAGACGCGCCGAGAAGCGTCTCACCATCAACAACGCCCAAGACGATTCTCCGCTGACGGTGGCCATGCACGCCGAGCGCGAGGTGCACTACATGGACGTCGATGGATGACGATCGTCATCATGAACGAACGTAAGCGAACCGGTACCATCACAACTACTGTACAACACCATGTTTTGTTTTATTTCTAGGATTGAAGACGCGCAGTCGCGCGCTTTGTTAACTCATATACATCATATTTCCGTTGCGTCTTTCGAGGCGAGCCCGAGACGTCACACCTTCACGCGCGCGATGCGCCCAGCAGTCGCACACGTCGTTCCGCACGTACACATACGATTTCAAATCACGTCCGATGTCTCCACGCGTCCCGAACGACGTCGTCGTCGAATCCACCAGACTCTCCCGCAGAGCGCTTTTGCAAGAAAACGTCCCGGACGCGCCGACGCGCGAGGACGCCTCCTACTCGATGAAGTCGACGGAACGCGCGAACGGTCGGTCGGGATCGCCCTACGCGTGGCCTATTCTGTGGGTATTTCCTCTCACGATTCTCACCATCGTGTTCGTGTTCAAGGGACTTCAATGTCACAGAGTCGCGTCTTGGACGTTTCGACGATGTCGGCGGTGGCGCCGCGCGCGCGTCTGTTGTTGTTGTTGTTCGATCGAGGACGAGGATTCCGACGAGGAGACGAGCGAGAGTGAGAGGAGAGGAAACGGAAGAGACGGTGACGAAGAGCGTGGACATTCGTCCATCGTGCGCGTGCTCGACGGAGACGTGGCGGAAATGTCTCGCGCGCTCGGCGAGGACGCGAGGGACGACGGCGACAGACGAGGCGGACGTTTTGAACCCGATCTGTGGCGATACTTGGCGGTCGAGAGAGATCTGGAGCGTCGGCGTCGACGGTACGACGCGCGAGAGGCGTCGACGCACAGAGAACCGATGGTGGAATTGCCGATTCGAACGCGCGCCGATCCGCCGAGCGCCTACGATCGATCGAATAAAGCCGTCCCGGGGGCGTCGAGACGCGCGTTGAAATACCTCCCTCGCTGCATCGTCGGTTCTCCGAGATGGTTTCAGTTCCTTCGAGCGAACGGACACATTGACGTCAAAATCACGCCGCAAGGCATCGTCCGACACGTCCTCGATCACTCGGCGGAGGAGTGCGTCGTGTGCTGCGACGATTTCAAAGACGAAGACCTCGTCGTCGTCTTAAAGTGCGCGCACGCGTTTCACGAATCGTGCGCGATCCCTTGGCTCAGACTCCACGCGTCGTGTCCAATCTGTCGCCGAGAGGTGACGCGCATGTCCCTCGTCGATCGCCACGGCGTCTTTACGAGTCGCCGCCGACGACCGCGCCGACTCGACGCCGCTCAAACGCCCGCCGAGCGCGACGACGACGACGACGACGACGACGGCCACGACCACTTAGCCTCGTAACGCGCACTCACAACTCACGGAAACGCGCGCTTGGCCGCCCGCGCCTCCCTCGATGTCGTTTTCTCGCGTTTTTCGCGTTCAACCGCCGCCGACGCCGTCGACGCCCCACCGCCCGCGAGGTTTCCCGCGTCACACGTCCGCGCGTGCGTCTCCCGCACGCCGACGCGCGCGCGCGCGCCGACGACGCAATCTTTACGCGCGTTTCCACGCGCGCTGAGACGCGCGAGCGAACCACCGCGCGCGCGACACCGCCTCGAAACGACGCAACCCCACGGTTGAAAATTCATACGCGCGGGGACATGAGCGCGTCGCCCGCTAAACGCGCGGCCGAGGACGTCT
>Ga0255777_10003890_pt1 | contig 12546 bp, 11 predicted proteins | sample 101ome_15_FD_179975 | JGI IMG/M metagenome (GOLD analysis project Ga0255777, IMG submission 179975) | Coastal salt marsh microbial communities from the Groves Creek Marsh, Skidaway Island, Georgia - 101402AT metaG (version 2) | ecosystem: Environmental > Aquatic > Marine > Intertidal zone >...
TTCCTCTTCGGACATCAAATCACGATTAACTTTTGCATCGGCGTGAGCATCGTCTTGATTTCCATGCACTTGTTTTTCAGCTCGTCCGATCAGCTGAGCAAAGCCAAGTTAGTCGGTTTGAACGAAGAGAATAGTTTATCCAACGAGGAACGCATGCGAAGAAATCGATTCATAGTCTCGCCGTCGATGGAACATTTAAGCGCGTATCAATCCGCGCAAAATTTGAAAGACATGAATCATTATAATAGCGGGGGGCATCATCATAGCGGCAGAGACGAGTATCATCAGCAAGCGACCATCGTGGAAAATAGAGTGTAATTAAACGTTAATTTCAGTATTAGATTATATATATTCATAATTTAAGATTACAGTAAAAACCAAAACGCTCTCTCCTCGCGCAGAAAAGCTCTCTCTCTCTCTCTTCTTCGTCGAATCGCGCAAAAGGCGTCGCGCGTCTCTCTTCTTCTACAAAGTATCCTCCACCTCGTGCTCGACGCGTTCCCACGCCAACTCCTCCGGTTTATCCCACGTGGACTCTTTCGTTTTCTTGTTCACGTAAAACGGAAGCTGGTGTTCCGTGGACCACTCTTCCTTCCAATCGCCCGGGCTTTCCCACGTCGCGGTGCCGTCCGCGGTTGTCCAGTATTTTTTGCCAGTTTCCTCGTCAACCCACGGGGCAATTTTCGGGTCCGTCCACGTCGCCTATATAAATGGTGTTTTGATCGAACAGAAGAGAGAGAGAAGAATAACGTCACGTCAGAGAGAGAGAGAGAGAAATCGACGGAGAACACGAACAAACGTCCGCGGCTATGTAGTCGTCGTCACCCAAATTCGGGGAAAAAAATGCCGATCAAAGCGCGGGAAAATTCATATCATCGCATACCTCTCCCGTGACCGAGTTGTAATAATACTCCGCCTTGCGCGCGAACGCGACGCTGTTCGCTAACAGCGCCGCCAAGCACGCGACGACGAGGAGGAGTTGTTGTCTTTTGGCAACGACAGAGAACATTGTGTGTTTTTTTGTTATTAAAAGCGCGGATTTTAGTGAGGTCTGGTAAGAGTGTTGGACCTTTCTCTCTGGCTTCGCTTCGCTTCGCTTCGCGACGACGACGACGACCACGAGCGGATTTCTTATGCTCTCTACGATGTGATTATTACAACGATTATATACAACGATTATTATTATTAGTATTATTCTCTCTCGGATGGCACGACCTTCTTCTTTTTCACTTGGAAAACCAGCCTCCTTTCTTTTTCCCGGCGGATCCTTCCTCCTTCGTTTCTCCTCGTTCTCCGCTTTCTTCGTCTTCGACGACGGGATCTTCGTATTCGTGTTCTACTCGCGTCCAGGCTAAATATTCCGGTTTCGTCCAGGTGGTTTCTTTCGTCGTTCGGTGGACGTAGTACGGAGTGTCCGGGGTGTTTTCGACGTAGACTTCTTCCCAGTCGCCGGGGGAGTGCCTGCGAATAGAGCGACGCGTGGAAATACGCGGAGCGCGAAAGATTGAGCGAGAGAGTCAGAGTCAGAAATCGAAAAGCGAGCTCGAGCGCGCGCCCGAGAGAGAACGCGCGATGTAATCGAAAACCAAAAAAAGGCATCCGTCAAAATAATAACAAACGCGACGACGAAACCGGAAACGAAAAACGAGAGAAGACGCATAGAAATCGAGAGAGACGCATAAATCGAGAGACGACATCGAACGACGCGTACCAGGTGGTCTCTCCAGTCTCTTGGTGCTGCCAATAACGCCTCCCCGTTTCTTTATCCACGAAAGCGACCGAGTATCCGTAGTGCACGGGCATTTCCCACGTCGACTCTGTTGAAAATAACGCGCACATTAGCGATGATTTTTATCGGAAAAGAGAGAGAGAGAGATGAACAGAAGAGAGCGTCAGCGTAAACATATACTGTAACAATACCAATTCAAATTAAGCAAATTCGATGCGCAAGGGAAAAACAAGAGAAATGATAAAAGAGATATACATGTTCACGCGTACCTTGAGTGACCGCGTTGTAATAGTACTCCGTCGTTCTCGCGGAAGAGGAGCGGACGAAGACCATCGCGAGGAGGAAGAGGAGGAGGAGGAGGAGGCGCGCGAGTTTGAGAGGAAGAAGAAGAGCTCTTCGGGACATTTTTTCTCTCGATGATGTATTTTTGTATATAAGGGAAAAGTGTGAAGATATTTTTGGAGAGAGAAAGAGGGATTTTTTCTCGCGCGATGGATTGACGATGACAATATTGTTTTACGCGCTTAAGCTCTTCGCGCTTTCTGTAACAATACGCGCGTGCTTTTATCTGCTATTATTATTATTATTACTACTACTACTGCTACGTCGTCGTCGTCGTCATCAAATTCGCCTCAAGGCGAATTCGACGCACAGGGTAACACCGCCGGAATGATGGACGTTCGGTTCCTTGTGGAATATGCGATACCCGGAGTTGTGCAGGTGCGCGAAGAACTGTTTCGCGTTCGAATCTGGTTTCGGTGACTCTGATCCGTGATGAGTTTCGACGAGAATTTCGACGATTTGGACGCCCGAGGTGAACCAGGTTTTGTGGGTTTGCCATTCGCATCCTTCGCAGTCGATTTTGAAAACGTCCAATCTTCTATTTTCGTGTTTCAACGCTTTGATCATTTCTGAGAGCGATTTCAACTTGGGATTTCTGTGCGAGTCGTTTTCGGTTAAACCCCACTGGTGGAAGAACACGTCGTCGGGTTTGTTGGTAGCGTTCGCGACCGTGTGATCGAAAGTGTGGATTTCACAGTTTGGCGCTCTTCTTTTTACCTCCTCTTCCCAGGTAAAGTCGTTTTCACTTCCTACGCTATAAATCAAACAGTCTTTTTTCTCTTTCAGCGCGTCTATATTGCACATCCATTTGCCACCTTCACCATGTATGCCAATCCGTTCTTCTTGTGGACAAGTGATAGAGGGTTCGACGTTATTCTGATACCACGCGTTCGCCCCTTCCGATGCGCCATTCGTGTGGGGATGAAAGAGAGAGTAACGAGAAAGCCTCGCCTCGGATAATTCAAAGTCCTTCAACTCCGCGCCTTCGCGTCGCCGCACGGTACCTTCTCCTGATGGAGCCGCTAGAATAATCGTAGGAACAGAAGTTTTCACCACCGATTCAGCAGAGGCTGTTTTTCCGTTGAAGTCTGCGTCGTCTTCGCGTCGTCGCCGAGCGGCGCTGGCTTTCGACGGAGCAGCAGCATTTTGCACCACCGATTCAGAAGAGGCCCTTTCGTCGTTTTCGTTATTGTCGTAATCTACTCTAATCCAAGCTAAATATTCTGGTTTCTTCCACGTCATTACGTTGGTCACTCGATGTATATAACGAGGCTGATCAGGTCTGTTTTTCGAGTGGATTTCTTCCCAATCGCCGGGAGATTGCCACGTCGTCTTTCCGGTCTCCGCGTGCTGCCAAAACCTCTTCCCGGTCGCTTCATCCCGGAAAGCGACCGTGTATCCGTGGTACACGGGCATGGTCCACGTCGATTCTGTTCGCGATGCGATATGTGTGTGTGTGTGAGAGAGAGAGAGAGAGTAAGAGAGAGTAAAAGGTCAGTTGTCTCATTTGACGGGGGAAAAAAAATTAAATTGATATTCGTGCGTGTTCCAACATACCTCCAGTCAGCGTGTTGTAGTAATACTCCTGCAAAGTCGGTCTGGAGGGGCGAAAATTGCCACCACTCGCGGGCGGTGAACTCGTGGACCAAGAGGAGGTTTCGGGGTTTGTATTTTTGTTCCTATTTTTTGCCACGAGGTCGTATACGTCCTTAGCGATTGGTTTATCCAGTACAGCGTGGCCGCGAAAAATATCAAACCCAAAGCTTTTCAATTTCTCAAACAAAATAACGTCAGAGCAACCTTGCGCTAAAAGCCAACGGTTCGCGACTTCGAACCTGATCGTGCGCATATTGCTGATAATTTTATTCATCCCCTCTAAAGCTCTGCACTCGTAGCCTTGCACGTCCATTTTCATGGCTGAAAAGTGAACGTTTCCGAGTATATCGTCCAGTCTGTGCGCTTGAATCGATACGGAATCATGGAAATCCTGCTTGGCGTGGTCTTTCACAGCTTTACCAATTACGGAATTCCCGCTGTTTCCGACCGCGCGCAAAATTTGCACGTCCTCGATCGAGTCGCTCGCGGCCACGTTGTAGATTTTGATGCGTTCTTTGAACTCGTCGGACAAATTCGATACCGTTTTGCGCAGCCTCCGGAAATTTTCCGGATTCGCTTCGATCGAAACCACGAAAGCATCGGTCGAAAGAAGCATCTGGAGACTGCACGCGCCGATGTGCGCTCCCAAATCTAGAAAATAGTTTTTCTCTCCTCGACTTCTTTCGCGCGGCGGCGGCTCGGCCGCTTTGGGGAACAGTTCCAACCACAAATCTGGAAGCGCATCGCAGTCGTACCAGCGCCCTGTCTTAGCGATAGCGTCGGAAACATCATCGACATCTGGATGCGCGCAAATCTGTATCTTTTCTTTGTACGTGAGCCAGCGACAGGAAACTTCTTCTTCTTCTTCTCCGTTTGCGCTGCTTTTCATCACTATCATCATCATCGTCGAGAAGATGAAGAAGAAGTAGGGGAATGCATTCCGACGCGAAGAAGCGTTCATATTTCTCCTCTCTTTTTTCCTTGAATCCAGAGAAAGCACAGCCGCTACTTTGAGAGCAGCGCTGGCAGAGCTCGGCGCTTTTTTTTTAACGCATCCGCATCATCATCGCAGCGATTTTTTCGTGTGCGATGTGTGTTTGATCAGAGAGAGATACGACCCGCGCGTTACTTAATGGGGACAATTTTATTAGTGTTTTAAGTGCTTTTTTTTTATGTTTAGGGTTTAATAAAAACCCTAAACTTTTTAAGGTAACGGTCTTCCGTTTGTTCTTTTCCCTTCAAAATAAAATATGGCGTCGTCGCGTTGTTTTACGCGCGAGGGAGAAGAAGAAGAAGAAGAAGAAGAAGATCCTCCTCCTCGGAGCGCGACGACCGACACCACCGCTTCTTCATCGTCCTCTTCTTCTTCTTCGTCGTCGCTTTTTCTCGCCAGTTTGCTCCAAAAATCCTACGTCTCGTGCAAGAAATTTCAATTTTCAAAGCGGGTGCACGCGGTGAAAAATGCCATCTTCGCGCGACGTTTGATGACGATAAACGTCGAAGACGAGCGGAACGAAAACGACGAAATTCTACTCCTCGTCGGGGTGACTTTACTCGGCGAGAGATTTGATTTGAACGATTACGACAACAACAACAACAACAACGATGGGGGATACGAGCGTCTCAAAGCGCGCGTGGATTCGCTTTTTTTTGCAACGTACGTGCACGATTTTCCACCCATCGAGAGCAAAAAAATGTTCCTTCTTCGATCGAACAATAACGACGACGCTTCTCACGACGAGGATAGGAAGAATAGCAAAAACCAAACGACAACGACGAACAACAGAAATAACAACAACAACAGCGCGTTTTTTCTAGCGACGATGCGTGCGAAATCGATCGACTTTGTGGCGGATAAGTTGGGCGGGTACACGACGGATTGCGGGTGGGGGTGCGCGCCGAGAAGCGCGCAGATGCTTTTCGGGGAAGCGTTGCGGAGAGGAAGATGGAACCGACGACGACGACGGAGAAGAAGTGGGGAAGGAAACGAAATAGAAGAAGAAGAGGAAAAAGCGATGAGGAAAGAGATTGTGGATATGTTTACGGACGATGTTGACGAGGAGGAAAATGAAAACGGAAAGGCGAAGAACGTGTTCGGATTGAGAAGAGTGTACGAAGGAGACGAGGACGAAAAGACAAACGCGTTGTGTCCGGGACAATGGTTGGCGCCGTCTGAGATATGCAAACGGTACGGGAAAATGGTGAACGCGTTGGATTCTTCGTCGTTCAAATCCGTTCGCGTTCGGTGTCTCGTGCTTGGCGACGGGTGCGGCGGGGGCGTGCCGGAGTTTTACCCGGAACGAGTTCGAAAGGAAATGGAAGCGCACCCGGACAAGGACGTCTTGATCTTGGTGCCTTTACGATGTGGCGCGAGCGATACGATTAATCCTCGATACGTAAAATCGTTGCAGAAATTTCTCAGCGCGCGTGAATGCGTCGGTATCGTCGGAGGGAAGAAGAGCGCGTCGTATTACATCGTCGGATTTACGAGCAATAAGAATAGTAGTAAAACTAAGAGTGATAAGAGTAGTCGTAGCAATGATGATAGTTTTAGCGGTAATAGAGCGAAGGAAAGAGAGGAGAAAGATAACGAAGAAGAAGAAGAAGATTCGAAAGCGATATATCTCGACCCGCACGTCGCGAAAGCGTACGAGTCGCCTCGCGAGCGGTACCGAGACGAAACGACCGAGTCTGCGTTTTACGCTTCTTTTTTTGGAAGCGCTTCGGAACACGGCATTTTATACACGCCGTTCCGCGCGCTCGATCCGAGCTTAGTCGTCGGGTTTTTAGTCGAGAACGATACTAATCGCGACGATATCACGGACGAGAGGAGAGCACCGTTCTCTTCCTTAAACTCGTTCGTGGACGTGTTAACGAAGATTGAGCGCGAGAGCGGATCGACGCCTTTGGTCACGGTCGTGAGGAAAGACGACGCTAATCCGAGCGCTTCAAAGGTATCGAAAAAAACAACGAGTAGCGGTAGCGTTAGCAGTTCGAAACGAACGGCGGAGACGAAGAAAACAGGAGACGAGAACGATTGGGAAATCATCGACAGTCCAAGCGAAGAAGAAGAAGAAGAAGAAGAAGAAGAAGAGAACGACTTGTATTAAAGACGACTTTTTTTTTTCTACTCTTTGCTACCAGTGCATAAATGCATAAACTCTCTACATAAACTACTTCTACTCTCTCTCTCTCTCTCTCTCTCTCTCTGTAAACACTCCACTAATTTCTATCCGATAACTTCTCCACGTCCGAGTCTTTCCTCGCCATCTCCAACTGCTGACTCTTCGTAGGCGTCGTAGGAAACTTGTGCTTCAAAAACTCGCACGCCACCGCGCCAAAGAAAAACAGCAACGCGACGAAATACGTCGCTCCAAACGGCTTATCGCTGGAAAAGAACACGAACGAGGACACCACGGTCAACACTTTTCTACACGTCGTCACCGCGACCGCAGGAACCGCGCCGAAATGTTTCACCAGCGTCGTGTAAAACACCGCGCCGAGCCAAAACACGACGGATCGAAACGTGATTAAACTCAAATAAAACCAATCGCCAAAGAAGAACGCGAACGCGTCCGGCTCTTTCACTAAAACCACGACAAATACTAACAGCGCGCCTATCGAGTTCGTCATGAACATGTTCTCCGACACGCTCGCTTGGTAATCTCTCAACGCTTTATCCACGACGTTGGACTGCACGGCGCCGACGCACACGCAAAAGAAAGAAAGAAAAAACCCAAACGCGTACAACGTCGGATCTTCCACGCCTAAAGATTTGTTCCCTTCGTGCTCGCCGATCGCAAAAAAACACGACGCGATGACTAACAAAACGCACGCCAAATAATCCAAGTAATGGTACGTCCGTTTCAACCACACCGAAGAGAGCACGATGACCGGTATGAGCTTGCTCGATTTCAAAACCGTCCCCGTCGCGTAGTTGATGTACTTGTACGATACTTTTCCCAAAGACGTGTATATCCCAATCAAAGACGCCGAGGCGACGTACAGGTGCACCGGCGCTTTCAGAGGAGTAGCGATGAAGAAGGCGTTACTTTCTGTCGTCGCTCCTCCTCCTCCTCCTCCTCCTTTCCCGACGATACCGATACCCCCTCCTCCCGCGGCGTAAAAACTCATAGTCAGAAAGGTCATCCCACTAAAAACCACCAACTCAAACAACGCTAAAAACCAATAAAACGTAAAACCCTCGATCCGTTTCAAGATGAATTCCTCCGCCGCGCACGAGATGCCTATGCTCAAAACCGTCCCGACCGAGAGGAAGAGAAACGCTTTGGAAGACGTCACGGTGACGTTGTTGAACAATTGGATTGTTGTTGATGGTGTTGATGTTGTGGATAATGCGATGTTGTTGGAACTCATTCTTCTTTTATCTCTCTCTCTCTTCTTCTTCTCTTCAAATGCGTGCGTGTATATATATATAAAACACAAATATCTTCTTCTTCTTCTTCTTCCCTTCTTCTTCTTATCTCTCTTTAATCTCTCGCTCGCAGAGCCGAGTTTAGTTGTGAGTCTCTTCTTCTTTTACACGAGGGAGTAAAGAGCGTCATTTTCAGGATTGAAACCCTAAAAAGTCGAAAGAAGAGAGAAAAACCCCTACAAAAAAAGACCGCACAACGCTCGCGCTTGCACGCGACGGTCTCCATCGCTCTCGAGAGACAGAGACAGAGAGAGAGCGATCTCGCATCTGTCTCTCTCTGCGTGTGTGCCTTTTTTTTTATGTATGCATCGCAAAATCACGCTTAAGAGAGAGAGAGAGAGAGTTTTGAGTGTACATTTACGGAAGAGTTAGTTGAAAAGCGCGCATAACGCAACGATACAAATATGGGTTCGTTCGACGATTTAAAGAAACTCTCTTCCTCTCAAAAGACGTCGAGGAAATCTCTCGACGTTACCGATGCGTTCGAAGACGACGAATTACCGCACGACGAACACGCGCTGACGCTCACCGGAGCGTCCGGAAGACGATTGAAACGAGAGTTGAGCCGACACCAACTGTTCCAAGGGCTGGAAGACACGCAAAGTCCAGGTAAAGCGATTTATATGTTATATCGTTTGTGTTGTTTATGTATATCGTTACTTTTCTATCTATATCTCTCTCTTTTTCTTTTTTGATCGATCACTGACAACAACGACGGTGTATAAAAACAACGAAACAGATACGACGCCCGGCGGAACGCTCACGGCGGAAGCGGCGCATACGCTCAACCCGAACGCGAACGTCGTCTCGGGAGTCGGCGGGAGAGATGACGTTTCCTCGCAGAATCAGCAACAACATGATGCGGAGGATAACAATAATAATAACATCAGCAGCAGCGACGCCAATAATCAAGGAGGTGGGGGTTTGCGGCACGCGCCGTCGTTAGCGCAGATTTTCGGAACGAATTCGCCGGGGGTAGGGATGGAGCGATCGAGCAGCCCGTCGTTGTCGCCGCAGCACAAGCAAATGCTCAGAGAGTACACGATGAATAAGAACCGAGAAAAGAATAACAACAACAACAACAACAGCAGCAACAATTTACATCACGCGAACACGCTGTCCGGGGCGTCGAGTAAATTCTTAGCCGAGGAGATTAGGCACATGCGAGACAATCCATCCAAGGATAAAAAGACAAAATCGGCGACGATTCGCGAAGGCGAGGAAATGATGATGTCGCCAGATGGAACGACGATGGTAAAGAAGAAGAAAAGCGCGAAAGAGGTGGACGAAGTTTTGGACCAAGGTCAAAGACGATTGGCGCTGAGATCGGTGCAGCGAACGACGGAAGATTTGCTGTTGATCTCGGACGCGTTGAAGACGAAAGAGGCGACGTTGGGGTCCTTACCGACCCGTCTGGGTAAAGGATTAGAGCTCATCAAAGATAACATCACGCGCATTCATCGATCGGAGGGTTTACTCTCGAGAAAAAAAGTCGCCATGGGGAGAGTCAACAGATACGAGTTATTGAGAGAAACGTTTCGAAACGCGGGCGAAGACGGGCGATCGGAAAAAGGCGAATCCGAAGCCGGCGAAGATTTGTACGCAAAGTTCACGCCGAGGAAGCTGAAAGTGAAATCGAAGAAAAAATTAATCCTCATGGCCATTTTAACCGGCATCGCGTTGGTTTTGTTGTGTTGCACGACGGTTTTCGTGAAACAATACGAGGAAGATTACGTCTTGCTGGTCGCGCCGGCGTCGTCGCACGAAATCGTCGAGCTGCACGAACACGCGGAGATTTCGAAGAAACAAATATCGCACGCGAGTAAAGGGATGATGGAGGTAAAATTAGGCGCGAGCGAATGTCACGCGCACCACACGACAGATGTTCCGGTGTATTATTTGCACTCGCAAATACGACAAGGCGACGTGGTTTTAGCCGCTTTGGACGATATAAAGCTGAACGATCTGGGAAGCTCCGACGACGACGACGGTTCGTCCTCGGCGCACAGAGAAGTTGGATATCGAAGGGCGTTGCTTTCGGCGTCGGCTGGCGGGCCCGGACCTTCGGTTGAAAAGACTCTGTACAACATTTTGAGCGACTATAAGAAATCCAACGGCGACGTGTACATCACAGTCAGCACAAACTGCCCGGAAAACGTCTCCGTTCGAGCGACGATACGAGACGTCGGCTTGGTTGGCATCGGTCAACAGTGGATCGCGTTGGTCTTGTTAATCGGCGTTTTCGGTTTAATCATCGTCGAAGTCATCCACCGAACCTTGGTCGCCTTTATCGGTGCCGCTGCGGTTTTGTACATCTTGGCGTTAGAACACCGATTCCCATCCGTTGCGAAGATTATTCAGTGGATGGACCACGAAACGCTGGCGTTGCTGTGGGGCATGATGGTCATCGTCGCGTTGCTCGCACGATCCGGGGTGTTTGAATTCCTTTCGGTTCGTTTAATCGAGTTGTCGAGATGCGACATGTGGCGCTTAACGTGGATGCTCATGCTCTTCGATTGCGTGTTGTCTGCGTTTTTGGACAACGTGACGACGATGCTTTTGTTAGCGCCCGTGATTATTTCCTTGTGCAAAGCGTTAAAGATTGATCCGAGACCTCTGCTACTTCCGTTGGCTTTATTCGGTAACATTGGCGGCGCGGCGACGATGATCGGCGATCCGCCGAACATCATCGTCGGAAACGCGTTAAAAGAGCACATCGATTTCAACGATTTCTTACAAGTCATGGCCCCGGGCGTCATCTTAACCGTCCCGCTCGTTTTACTCTTCGTCCGATGGCACTACGGGAAAGAGTTCTACTCGCAAAGATTGGTGGTGGATTTAGACAAAATGAAACGAGACTATCCGATTCGCGACATGCCTCTGTTGATTCGATCCGGCATCGTCTTGTGTTTCGTCATCGTTTTGTTCTTCTTGCACCCGGTGATTCACTTCTCGCCGTCCTATGCCGCGTTATTCGGCGCAATCGCGGTGCTTTTAACAGGACCGGAGCACGATTTCGAACACGCCTTGGAAAAAGTCGAATGGGATTCGCTCTTATTCTTCGCCGGCTTGTTCGTCTTCACGGAAGGCGTCGCCGAACTTGGATTATTGCGCGAAATCTCCGACGCGCTATCCTCTCTGATCGAGATGGTCCCGGTCGACAAACGCTCGCAAGTCGCCATCGTCCTCGTCCAGGTCGTCGCGGCCGTCGCGTCCGCGTTCGTCGATAACATTCCGTTCACGACCACCATGTTACCCGTCATCGTTCAAATCGCCGAAAACGTCGAAGGCGTCCACATCAAAGGTTTAGGATGGGCGTTATGTTTCGGCGCCGATTTCGGAGGGATGGGTACCCTCATCGGCGCGAGCGCGAACATCGTCATGGCTGGCATCGCGCACGAAGCCGGTTTCCACGTCACGTTCGGACAGTTTTTCAAGATTGGCTTCCCGGCGATGTGGATTTCGCTCGTCGTGAGCGTCTGTTATTTGTGCATGATGGAAGGCGTCGGCGCGTTGGAGTAAATTATTATTATTATTATTATTATCATCATCATCGCACGAAGAACGTCGTCGCGAAACAGAGTTTTTATATCATCATCATCATCGTGAATGTATAAGTGTCCATATTTATCACGCGCGTATCGACGAACCGCGTGAGTAGCACGCGTCTCTCTCGTCCATCTCGAGTCCGCGCGTATCTTCTCTCTCAACACGAAAAAATATCTTATTCGCGACGACGACACAAATCGACGCGCGCGCAAACGCACTCTCTCTCTCCGAAATAAAAAAAGACACCTCTCTCGTCAAAATCAGCATGTCTCTGTCTCTCGGCGCGTTCGCTCTTCGCTCTGGCGCGACTTTGCGTCGATCATCGAGCGCGTCGTCGTCGTCTTCCGGTCGATCTTCTTCGTCTCTCCGCGTCAAAGCATCGAACAAAGAAGAAGACGTCGTCGTCGTCGAAAGGAATGACAAAACGAAACGAAGAACCGTCGCGCTCGTCGCCGCCGCGCTGTGTGTTACTTCCTCCTCCTCCTCAATTTCCGCGCCGTTCGCGCTCGCTTTGGAAGCGAACGAGCAAACCGATTCGCAATTCGTGCAAAACTTGCTTCAAAAGACAAACGAAAAGAAAGAGGAGAGAGCGAAGGAAAGACTCGAGGAGTATTCTAAGAAGAACTTTAAAGATTACCTGGCGTTCGTGGATAACGGACGCGCGGCGCGAACGGAGAACGACGTCAAGATTAAAGAGTGGTTAGAGAAGAACAAGTAAGTGGTAGGAACGTTGTGATTTAAATGTGAATTATTGTACTCGCACGAAGAAAATCTTAATCTCTCTCTCTCTCGCGCGCGCGCTTCGTAACTCTCTTTCCTCTCTCTCTCTGCTCGTAACGATTCTGTCTCTCTCGCTTATTTTTATGATCGACGACTACTGCTCCCCCCACACCCT
>Ga0255777_10003894_pt1 | contig 12542 bp, 18 predicted proteins | sample 101ome_15_FD_179975 | JGI IMG/M metagenome (GOLD analysis project Ga0255777, IMG submission 179975) | Coastal salt marsh microbial communities from the Groves Creek Marsh, Skidaway Island, Georgia - 101402AT metaG (version 2) | ecosystem: Environmental > Aquatic > Marine > Intertidal zone >...
ACTCGCCAACGTCACGTACTGGTACCAATTGGAAGACGCCACCTCCAACGCGTACGACCGCACCCAGGAGGAGACGTACTACACGAAGGACCGCCACGTCGAGGTCCACGGCCACGTGGACGAGCAGTCCAACGTGTTCGTGCCACCGGACCACGACCTCGAGTTGTACTCGAAGACCCAGGTGAACACCGTCTCTGAGGAGGTGTACAACGCCCTCCCGGAGGATGAGCAGGCACTCTACGACAGCAATACGTTCACGTACACACAGGTGATTGGAATCAGCCCAGAGGTGTGGTCGGACCTCGGCGTAGAAGAACAAAACACGTACGTGCACGGCTATTTCAACATCGTGACCGACGAGGTCCCTTCGGAGACGCCCGGTGCGGTGGAACGCACGCGCACCGTGTACAAGAAAGTGGTGAACGAAACAAAGGTGGAACCGGCGACACCGGAGGACTATCTCTCAGAGGTGCGTGAGGAGTGGGTGAACATTCTCGATGAACACGACCAAATCCAGTTTGAGGACGTTCCGTGGGGGGACACGGAGCCTGCCTACAAACTTCGGTACCTCGACGCCGAGGGTCAAATCACCACCAGGCACAACGCGGTGCACACCGCCGCTTTCGTGGGCGTGACATATCATTGTGGATAAAATCTCAGAGTAATAGTATAATTAACACCCATGTCTGGACAGACGATGTTGCTCGCCTACGGCGCCCAAGATGCCCTGATCACGGGCCAACCCGAAATTTCGTATTTTCGAAGCAACTTTCGACGCTCGACGCATTTCGCCCAACAGGTTGAGCGCCAAGTGATCCAAGGTCGAGTCACCGGCAGCGGTATGTCGACGGTCCGATTCGAAAGACGTGGTGATTTGCTTTCCTACATCTACCTCACGCCGATCGTGGGAAGTGGCACGCCTCAGGCCAACACCTCCATCACGGATTGGACGACCGTCATCGATAAGGTCGAACTTCTCGTGGGTGGCCAAGTCATCGATGAACAAGACGCCGTGTGGACGACGAAGATCGCGCCCAAGTTGATGGCTTCGAACCTCAGCAGGTCTCGCCTCGCCGGTCTCTCCGGGGCGAACACGTTCTACCCCCTGCGTTTCTTCAATTGCGAGTCCTACCAACACTGCATCCCGTTGGTCGCCCTCAGTTACCACGACGTCGAACTCCGAATCACCTGGGGTGCCCTCGCCGGGGGTTCCAAGTGGGAGTGCTACGCGAATTTCATCACCCTCGACAGCGCGGAGCGCGAGATGTTCGCCTCCAAAGAAATCAACCTCATCATCCCCACCGTGCAGAAGAGCATCGCATCCAACGCGAAGATTCACGAATTGAGCGGGTTCAACCACCCGATCAAGTTCTTGGCCGCCGCCCCGACGGCCTCTGGTGCGTCCTCGGTCAACGTCCTCACGGCGACGAACCGCATCAAGATGCAAATGAACGGCGTCGACATCTCGGATTACAAATTGTCTCGCCCGAACTTCACTTTGGTCCCGTTGTACTACCACACCTCGAACGCGGACTTGAACTCCGACGAGGACGACCTCATGCTCATCCCGTTCTGCCTCGACACGTCCAAGAGTCAAGTCACGGGAACGGTGAACTTCTCCCGCCTCGACAGCGCGCGCCTCGTGAACGAGACGTCCACGTCCAACGACACGATTTACGCGCAATCGGTGAACTGCCTCACGATTTCCCAGGGCATGGGGGCTCTCAAGTGGGCCAACTAAATCTCTAGTTTTATAATAACAAAACACATGTCTACGTTTTGGACTTCAGTCATCCTCCTCGTCATCGTCTTCGTGTTGACCTACGACCCCAAATCGCGCACGCTCGAGCGCTTTGTGAACTCCCCGTCCGCCCAACAACAACACTCACCGTCCCGGGACCCACAGTGCAAGCACAGCCACCTCCAGGCGGTCCAATTCGGCCAAGATTATCAGTGTGCCAAAAACCCCAGGGCGAACATGGGTGCGATGTTCGCTTAAAAAGAAAAGCGACATGTTAATGTAGTGATATTATGATTTCCATGGACAAAAACCTCATGACCACCGTCGGGGTCGTCGTCTGTTTGCTTGTGACGATCTACCTGTTCCGCGAACTCACGAAAGCGAAGGACGACGTCGAACAGTTAAAGAACGTGTCGATGCATCTCATGCAAATGAACGAACCACCCAGACCGCCGATGCCGATGCCGATGCCGATGCCGATGCACGCACCACCACCGAGTGAAAACGAAAACGAAAACGAAGATGCGGGGGAGGAGGTGAAGGAAATCGCCGAAGAAAAATAAATCCGCTGATATTAGGATTTACGTCCACCGACACATGAAAAATGAAAAAACATAAGGCTATTGCAATTCCGGTGTGTCTCGCGGAGGACAGACCGGTGTTTCTCACGATTCGCGACCGGCGATGGAAGGATTGGGGGTTCGTCGCCGGTGGGTCCAGGCGGAGGGAGGTGAACTGCCCCCTGCGCACGGCCCTCAGGGAGTTGGAGGAGGAGACCAGGGGCACGGTCTGCCTCCGCTCCGGGGAATACACGTCCTACGTCTTCACGGTCAAAGAATCGCCCACGGTGGAATTGGTGTACAACGTGTACGTCTTCTTCGTGAATTTCACGAAAACCCAGCGGGCGCAGATGGTGAAGAAATTCATGGACGAAAAGGCGAAGACGCAGGTTAAAAAACTGCAAAAACAACCCATCAAGAGGGTGTTCGACGAGAACGATTTCATGTCATGGGACACCCTTGAGGAGTTTAAAAATCGACCGAAAAAGTGGGAGCGCATTGTCACCAACGTCATCAAGAATCCGGAGTTTTACGCGTGTTTATCTGCGCCCAGAAAAACATTTGTAATTAAGTAAAGAAGTATGAAATCTAAAAAATTCATACTCAACCAAATCAAAGAAATCGTCGACGCCAAGGGGAGGGATGGTGACGCGTTCGTCGCCACCCTCGGTGATAAAACGGTCTACGAATTGCTGGTGGTGAAAAAAGACGTCGCGGACGAGGAGGACCTTCCGGACGTGCACCCACACCACTGGTTTAAAAAAGACATGCGAGACTATTACAAAAGAGATGCTTCGCCGGTGGGCGAGCAAGAATGATCTCTCGAATTCCAGAAACCTCTCACACGTGCTCATGGACGGCGGATGTCTGAGCATCCCGTGTGACAAGATTCCTGAATTTTATAAGGTGTATTGCGACGCCGTGAACGCCGGGGAGAAGGTGTTCGTCGTCGAACAGAAGACCCAACCGGCGTATAACTTTTTCGCCGATCTCGATTACAAGGGGGAGGAGGCCCTCACCTTGGAGGAGATCGAGGCGGTGTGTCGGGTGATTTGCGCCAAGGTGGCTAACCTCGGGGGTGGAGACTGCGTCGTCTCCGTCGCCGAACCCAAACCCGCGGGCGGTGGGTTGGTGAAGACTGGCGTGCACCTCAACTGGCCCGGCTTCGTCGTGGACCAGGCGAGCGCGTGCGCACTCCGAGAACACATCCTCATCGCCTTGCACACGGCGAAACCAGGGGTGAATTGGGGCGCCGTCGTGGACAGCAGCGTGTACGGGGACCCCAAGACCGGGGCCAAAGGGAGCGGTTTTCGCATGCCGTGGTCCCACAAGAAAGCCAAGGGCGTCGTCGAGGGACCTTACCTCCCCGTGTTCAGGTGGACGCGGAAACCGCTGTCGACCATGCTTCGCCTCCCTCCGGACGTGACCCCGGGCCTCCTCTCGGAGGTGGCGGTGCGGGTGGGTGACGAGGACGCAACGGCCAAGGTGGTGCACCCACCGAGCGCACTGAGCGTCGCCAAACCCAGAGAGGGTGGATTCTCCAAGGCGGAGACGAAAGACGAGGTGCACGACGACGCCCTCGGTGCCCACCTCGAGACGTTCATACGGACGACGATGGAGGGACAGGCCTCGGCGAGGGTGACGAAGATTTTTAAACACAAAAACCAATTCCTCGTCTCCACCTCGTCCAAATATTGTGAAAACTTAGGGAGGGAGCACGGTTCGAATCACGTGTGGTTTTACGTGTCCGGGGATTTGATCACCCAAAAGTGTTTTTGCCGGTGCGAGACCTTGGAGGGGAGGGCCGATGGGTTTTGTAAAGATTTCACAGGTAAGCGGTACGCGCTCACTGGTGAAATAAAGAGGATGCTGTATCCACAGCCCACGAAGTGCCCACCCATCGTGAAGAAGATTAAAAAAAAGGAGAGGCGCTCGACCGCCATGGACGAGGCTCGAGTGGAGATTCAGGCGTTCATACAAACCTACGGCGGCGATGGGTTCCCGAACGCGCAGGTGATGGAATTGAAAAAAGTGCGAGGAGGGTTCGCGGTGACGACGAACGCCACCTGTCGGTCGTGTGGACGCACGTGCGCGTTCAACCTCAAACGGGACGTCCTCACCCAGGCGTGCGAGTGCAAGGGGGCGAGGAAGATGAAGATATTTTCGAGCACGTATAAAAAACTTGGGAGATAGTAGCAGAGTACGATGTTTCTCATCTTCGCCCTGGTGGCGGTGTACATGATTTTCTTGCTCACGCGAACACCCCCGGCGTTGAACAAGTTCGACGCACTCAAGATGGAGGCTCACAAATATTCCGGGGTGAACCCCGAGGAGTTCAAGGCGTTTTTGAACGACCTGACCATGTGCGAGTTGTATCTCACCGAACCCACGCAAGGGGTGGTGTTTCTCCGAAGGGCCATCGATCACCTCCAAAATTTAGGCATTTATAACGACTATGACATTCACGAAGAAATCGAGGATTTAGCGTTCAGGGTGGGGTGGGAATACGAGAGAGAACTCCAGAGACACGCGGTTTCACAAAAAATTAGGTTTCAGACGAGATACTTAAACGAAAGACTCGATGAATAAAGTAAAAGGAAAAGATGACCACCATGACCACGAGAAGCGGAAGAATCATCAAGAAGCCTTCGGAGATTTACGTCCCCGAGATCGAAGACATCGAGGACGACTACAGCGAAGACGAGCACGACTCCGATTTCAACTCCGAATCGGGGGACATCCCGACCGAGGATGAGTTGGACGACGACGACGACGAAGGTGAGTGGGAGACCGACGACGACACCGACGCCGACGAGAATGGAAACCTCGAGGGGTTCATCGACGACGAAGAGGTGAGTGATAGCGAAGCGGAATATTTCGCTTAAAAAAATAGCGCGATGTTTTAATTAATAATGGAGACCGACATCGGACAACCGTTTCAATACACACCGGACCCCCCGTCCACGAAAGATGAAGACGAGGACTCGACGCCCATCATGGAGCAGGAGTACCACCAACCGCAACCACCACCCCAACAGTGGGCGTCGCCCCACGACTTTGGGTACGGTGCACCTCCACCTCCACCGTCCCAGAAATTCGATCTCGGAAGCCTTGATAAAAACACCCTCGTCATCGCCTTCGCGGTCTTCCTCCTCGGGTTTTTCATGGGGAAGACGATGCAACCCGTGATTCTTCGATCGCACTAGTCTTCCTCCCTCTTGTAATTATCTATCGGCGCGTATTCGTCGTAATTCGTGAATTTACCTATGTTCCCATATCGAGGCTCCGTGAAATACGCCCGCGACGTCACCCGTGGGTCTTTCGCGTTGATGCGCATCATCTCCATCGCCGAGGCGAGGATACCCTCCTCCTTCACCTCGACGTTGTGACCTTGGAAAAACAGCGTGACTATGACGAGAATGACAGTCAAAATATTTAGAGTGATGCTGAATGCACTCATATTACATTGTTATATGAAATTAATTTTCAGTGGTCGGCTCCTCGGCCTCAGCCTTGGCCTCGGCCTCGCGCTTAGCCTTGCGTTCTTCGATCTCGGCGGTGACGATGGCGTCCGCCTCCTTGACGAGGTCGTCCATCGAGGCGTCGGGCTTCTCCTTCTTCAGGCGCTCGAGGACCTCCGCTGGGTGGGAGATCGGCGGCTCGTCCGGTTTGGTGTAAAACTTTGAGTTTTCATCCCCGGGCTTGAAGTAGTTCTTATCCGCGTTCTCGATCATGTCGCGCTTGCGTTCCTCGAACATCTTCGCCGCCTCTCGTTGATTTTGGCGGTATCCCTCCATCAATTCCTCTAACTTTTCATTCGTGTAGTGGGAGTCCTCGATCTTGGACGGGTCCGGGGGAATCAACAACCACTTGTACAAATCGACAACGTAGATGTCGAAGGTGGAGTCCTCTTGCTGGAGACGCTTCGCGTGCGCCGCGGCTTCGTCCCTCGTCGAGAAGGCGCCGCGAATCTTGATGCCGAACTTATCGCTTTTTTGCGGACACTCCGGCCCAACGATGCTGAGACACGCGAACGCCTGGCCTGGAACGGTCGTGAAATCTTGGGTGAGAGAAGACATCTTTGTGATTATGTAGCGAGGCTTGACTTTAAGTCTGACTATTTAAAAACGTGCGTCGCCACATACACAGAAATGCACCACTTTTGGAACACCCAACCCACGAATTGCACGGTGAAATTGGAGGAATTGCAGGAGTCGACCCCCCTCCCCGACCCGCCGAATTACTTTTGGGGCACCGCCAGCGAGGACCATCTGAGGAATTTCTTCAACAGACACTACCTCGCCGACGATGAGTCCTACCTCGAATACACCGTCCCCACCCTCCGGTGGGCGCTCGAGAGGGACGAGTGGTGGAACGTCGCCCTCTACGCCCTGAGGAAAGCGCCGACGCCGGAGTTGGTGGGATTCATCGCCGCCTCTCCGAGGGGGTTCCACGCCAACGGCGAAGACGTCGACGCCGTCGTCATCAACTTTCTGTGCGTGCACCAAAAATACAGGGACAAACGTCTCGCCCCCCTCCTCATCAAAGAAATCACCCGGAGAGCCGTCCTCCGGGGCATCGAACAGGCCATTTACACCGCCACCGCGGAGTTGCCCCACCCCGTGTGTACCGCCTCCTACTGGCACCGCCTCTTGAACGTCCCTCGCCTCGTCGACGCAGGGTTTTGTGAGACGAACGACCTCAACAATAAATGGTTCGACGTCAAGGGGAGTTCCCACCTCCGCGTGATGGAACCCGGGGACGTCTGGAAGGTGCAAAAACTGCTAGACGACCACGCGCGGAAACACAAACTCGCCCTCCTCCCGAGGGCCGAGGAGTGGGTCGGGAGGGCCTTCGTCGACCCCAAGGAGGGCATATTCGTCGCCCTCGTCGAGGTGGGGTGGGTGCCGAAGAGAGACCCGAAACTGCGACTGCGACAGGCCTACGTGCATCACGCCGTGGGTGAGGACGCCCTCAGACACGCCGTGGTGATCGCGAAAAGGGTGGGTTTCGACGTCCTCAACGCCCTCGACGTCGGGGAGAACAGGAAACACCTCAAAAAACAAAAATTCGTCCAAGGCACGGGACACGTGCACACCTACGTGTACAATTGGAAACTCGACCCCCTCGAGGGGGAGGACGTCAATTTAATATGTGTGTAAAAAAATTAAAAATCTCTACGAATAACTTTCGCTTTCTGTACTGGTTCTTCGTCTCCGTGGGGGCGCGGGTGACGTCTCGTGGGTTCATCTCGTGTGGACAGAAGGGCACACCGGCCTCGCACGCGAGCACGCGGACGACCTCGAGGTGACCCATATCGAAGGCGCGCGCGGTGAGTTCCTTGCGCTTCCACACGTATTCTTGTCTATTCTCCATGACCCACCGTATGAAGGACTCGTGGCCCTGGGACGCCGCCACCTCCAACACCTTCCGTGTCATCGGCACGTGCATGTGTTTCGAAAGCACCTCCAGGCACGCGCGGGTGTCCCACACGGCGCGATCCTCATCCTTGGTGACGAAATCCAAGTCCGCCAAGATGTCCACCATCTCGCGGTTGCTCAGCGTTCTGCGCTTGGGTTTGCGCGCTAGGAGCCAATCTAAGAGGTGCGGCACCTTGCTCTCGAGCACCCACCCCACGTAGAGGTCGAACACCGGCTCCTCTGCGTTCGACGGACTCACAAAGTCAAAGTTCGCGAGATCTGGACGGCACGTGGTGAGGATGTCCAGGCACGCCGCGCGAAGCGTCCCAAGATCTGGGTCTCGTCCGCACATCTCGAACCCGTCTTCCATCGCCGAAAACGCGCACTCGTCACACAACCCGTCGACGACGCACGCGTTCGCGAAGGCACATATGTCCGCGCGACCGATCGCCGCGTTTCGCTCCTTGCGGAGACTGCAACACTCCATGGTGTGACGTTAAGATACTACCGTGATAGCGTTCAACTCACTCGGTACGACCTTACACAACTGCGATTTGAAAATCACCAAAAAACCTCGGTAACACCGCTCGCCCTCGGACGACGACCGGTCGAAGTGTGCGTGCGCGATGCCCCTCTCCCGACACTTCAGGAGGATGTTGTAAAGATTGGGAAATCGCAATTCTTCTTTTGGGAACCCTTCCTGCTTGGAGACGTCGTGGTAAATCAGCACACCGTTGTTTTTCAACAGACGGTCGTACACGTAATCGAACCACTTGTCCGTGTTCCAGTGATCGGCGTCGGAAAAGATGAAATCCCACGACTGTCTCGCCTCGAACACGAAATCGCGTTCCGGTTTATCGACGACCTCCACGTAGCCTTCGATTTCTTCCAAGATGTCTTTGGGTTTTTCACCCCTCCAATCCTCCCAATTATCCACGAGCGTGATGTGCGCGTTTTTCTCGTCGCCGTTATCGCGCACACCCTTGATGAGTGTGGCCGTGGTGCGCCCAGAGCCGACGCCGAGTTCGAGGATGGATTTCGGTTTGTGAGCGCGAACGAGTCCGTACGTCAGGTCGAGGTGGCACTGATCGACGGCCGCACCGACGTGAGGGTTGTTTTCGGAGAAGGTCTTTTCAAACATTGTATACATAAATATCACAAAATGCCTTTAACTCTTCTTGTTCCCTGGAACATTTACAAAAATAAAAATTTACCCCCTCCTTCTCCATATGTAGTGATGACTCAACACGATGCCTTCCCCTAAGATGGCACAAGCCTTGATGAAATCTTCGAGACTCATACTGTAAAAAAAGAATAAAATTGCCTTAAGGCAAGGGGTTTCTCTCGTTGGGAGTGAGAGAGTGAGATGGAGGGGGTGCGTAAATTTCACAACGACGTCAAGCGCGCGCTCATACGCGAGGTCACCCGGAGGGACGAACACATCCTGGACGTGGGTGCGGGATTCGGTGGGGACCTCCAGAAGTGGGCACAGGTGGGGGCGAGGGTGAACATGTGTGACCCAGAGGCCACGGCCCTCGAGGAGGCGAAGCGTCGTGCGAAAGCGATGAATTTGTCGGTGAATTTCTACCACGGTGACATCCACGCGTGTCCGAAGAGAAAGTTTGACGTCATCTGTTACAATTTCTCTCTGCAATACGTGTTCGCGACGGAGGAACTCTTCCACGAGACCCTTCGTGCGATAAGAGACCGGGCGCGTCTCGGCACACGTTTCGTGGGGGTGGTCCCGGACAGCGACAGGGTGTTGCGACGCACCCCCCTCAAAATGTCGGACGGGAGTTTTTTCCTCACGAAACCGGGCGAGAGTGGGTACGGGCGATTCGGGGAAAAACTCTTCGTGTACCTCGCGGACACCCCGTACTACACCGAGCGCGGACCCATGAGTGAACCGGTGGCGTACAAAGACCTCCTCGTCACCCACCTCGAACGTTTAGGATTTAGATTGCACGCGTGGGAACCCATCGGTGGGGAGGAGGTTTCACAATTCTACAGTAAATTTATCTTTGTATACAATAGGAAATGATGATTGCATTTTTAATTTTGGCCCTCATCAACGTTTGGGTGCTCTCGACGACTCAGGACCCACCGCACTTAGTGGAGGTGAAAGAGCGCTACGCCCGTCTGCGTCACCACTTGCGCGGACACGAGACCTTCGGTCGCCTCGCCCACCCTATCCCGATCACCGCGGTGCACCGCATGAGTGGTGGCGTCGCCTACAACACGAACAAGGGGGCGGAGATTTGCATTTGCCTGGATGGCACCCCGAACCAAATATTTCACGTGCTTTTGCACGAATTGGCCCACTGCACGGTGCCGGAATACTCCCACTCGGAAAAGTTTTGGAAAAACTACCTTCGACTGAGAGACATCGCCGTTGAGATTGGCGTGTACGAAAGAATAGGGGGGAAACAAAAGTTTTGTGGTGAACACGTGAGTGACGAATGAACGAATCAGTTCTTGACGACGTAGCCCTTCGTCACGTAGAAGAGCACGGCGGCGACGGCGCCCGTGGCGGCCAACCCCACCATCGAGCGAGACCCGGACTCTGACAAAAACTTCGGCACGGCGGTGACCAACCTGTCCTGCACGGGTTTGGAGATCGAGGCCGCGGCGCACGCTGCGACGAGGAGGGCGGTCAACTGATCGTCCGTGAGGTTGAGGGGATTCTTCGACTCCACGACCTGGGGCGCTTGTTGTTGCGGTTGCATCATCATCCCACCCATGGCCATTTGCGTTTGCGGCGGGGCCTCGTGCATCATGCCTTGCATCCTCGGTTGTTGTTGCATGGCCGGCGGTTCGAGGGGCATCATCTCGTCCCCACCCAAGACGTCGTGAATGGGCGTACTGTCCATCATGGTGTTTTGTTGTAAACGCACATTTTTTTCATTGTCATCATTCCGCGGCACGAAAGAGGTCGACGCGTTGTTTGTCCCCCCGTTTTGTACCGGCGGTGGGGGAGGGGGCGTCTGTGGCGGGGGCGCAGCCTGGATGGGCGGTGCGATGGGTACGTACCCCTCGCCGTCGTCGTTTAAATTCAACGCCTGGATATCCGTAGACATTTAATTGTACCTCAGGTTTTTGCATTCGTCTGTGAACGCACCTACTTTTTTTTCGTCACCGTGAGTGCGGTCTTTTTCGTCGCCTTTTTCGGGTCCACCTGGGGGTCGGAGTCGTATTTTGGGTTGTACATTTTCTTGTGCATGGCCCACATCGCCCGCGATCCCAACTTGAACGGTCTGTGTTGTGGAGCCTTGTACCAATACACGCAATCGGTGATTTTATTGCTCCTTTGGGTGTTGTCGAGGACCAGACACCCGAAATCTTCCGTGACCGCATCCATGATTTTGTTAAACATATCAAAAGTCGGGATGACCCCGAAAAAGTTTTTCCATAGTTTTTCCCGGTTCTGGAGAATGTTTTCCCTGAGCACAAACACGTAGTCTATGTTCGACCTCAAGGCTGGCTGAATGTCCATGCAGTATTGCATGCACAACATGAAGAAAATCCCCCAGTGACGACCATTCATGAAGATTTGTCTGATGCACGTCTCTCGGAGATTTTTAGAATCGTACATCACGTCGTCGAGAATCATGAAGACGTTTTGTTTTCTCCCCCCCTTGACGAGTTTTCTTTGTCTCTCGATCACCCTCTCTATGGCTTCTTTATCAAAGTCCGGGTAGATGAAAAGATCGGGGACGAATTTGCCGTACCACCCGTTGCCCTCCTCTGTCCCGCTCAACACCACCCCGGATGGGATGTGTTTCTTGAAACTCATCAGGTGGCGTGTTAAAAAAGATTTCCCTGTGTTTCTTTTGCCGATCAGCACGCACACTCGGTCGTCTGCAATCTTAGAAGGGTCGAATTTCTTGAGTTGCAAATTCATCTACCATTGTCGTTCATAATTTTTTGTTAAAAAATTACTCACTTACTATAGTAATATGGCTGGACGCCTGGAATTAGCGACCACCGGTCTTATCGATCAGTGGCTCACAGGCGAACCCTCGCACTCGTTGTTTTTGAGTCGATTCCGTCGCCACACGCCCTTCTCCATCGCCTCCGTGGAGACCCCGTTCGATGGGAACCCCGTGGACTTCGGCCGCACGGTGAGTTGTCGAATCCCACAAAACAAGGGCGATCTCATTCGAAATATGACGGTCAAAATCACGCTGACCGATCCGTCGCCGGATAACTTTGGGAAGAACGACAATTACTACCCCCCGAGTGTGTGTTCGCACATGGTGGAGTACGCGGATTTGGTCATAGGTAACCAGGTGATTCAGCGTTTGACGGGTGAATTCATTTACATCTACAACCAACTGTGGCACAACTCCGACGACGTGGAGCAATCGATTTACTTTCTGAATGGCCACGGGAATTTCCTCACCTATTCCGACCGCACGTACACGTACTACATGGATTTACCGTTTTATTTCCACCGAAACAGTTCCCTGGCCATCCCCTCGTGTGCGCTGACGAAACAGTTGGTGGAGGTTCGACTCACCCTCCGCCCATTCAGTGAGATGCTCTTCATGGGTGGCGCCCTCGTGGCCCCGGACAGCACGGTGGCGACGGGAGAAATTCGTAACCTGTCCCTGGACACGGAGATGGTCTTCTTGGGTGAGGAGGAGCGCGCGTACGTCATGAGCAGGCCGATGGAGTACCTCATCACGCAGTTGAACGTCTCACAATTCGACATAAAGGACGGGGAGACCGAGCGCGCGGTGCTCTTGAAGTTCCAAGGTCCGGTGCGCGAGATGTTTTTCGTCTCCCAGTCGGCGTACGCCGAAGAGAAAAACTTGCCCA
>Ga0255777_10003905_pt1 | contig 12515 bp, 21 predicted proteins | sample 101ome_15_FD_179975 | JGI IMG/M metagenome (GOLD analysis project Ga0255777, IMG submission 179975) | Coastal salt marsh microbial communities from the Groves Creek Marsh, Skidaway Island, Georgia - 101402AT metaG (version 2) | ecosystem: Environmental > Aquatic > Marine > Intertidal zone >...
TATGGTCATTTAGATGACAATCACGACGTTAAAATCCAAACTCCAGCAAGCGGAGACGGCCTGATATACAATTCTGCAACAAGTCTTTGGGAAAATGTAACGGTTCCAAAGTCAGATATATCTGGAATTTCTGGAACTGTTAGCGGTGTATATAACATTGTGATAGTTTCCAGCGGAACTTATGACTCAATTACAAACAAAGATCCAAATACAATATATTTTGTACCAGAATAAGAGGTAAGCCATGCCAGATTACAGTAAAACAAGAATTCAAGTTAGAAGAGGTACTGCCGCAGAATTTTCTGCTGCAAATCCCGTTCTAGGAGAAGGTGAACCAGCATTTGAAACAGATACCAACGTCTTTAAAGTTGGAGACGGATCAACTGCATACAACAGTCTTAGTGCTATTTCTGGTGGTGGAGGCGGTGGCACTGGAGACATTACTGCTGTAATAGCTGGTACAGGTCTTTCTGGTGGTGGAGTAACAGGCTCAGTGACTCTTAACATTGATTCCACTGTTATCCAAAGTGGTGATAACATTAGCCTTTTGGATAATAACGCTGGCTATATTACAGCAGTAGCTGATGACACATCTCCATTTCTTGGTGGAGAACTTAATTTAGATAATAACGACGTAGTTATTGATTGCAGAAATGATAGTGGTTCAGACATACTAACTGGCACTCCGGTTTATGTTAGTGGATATTACGCAAATGGTAAATCACTCATCGCCCCAGCAGACGCATCAAGTTCATCAACAATGCCAGCAATTGGAATTGTTAACAGTACAATAACCAATGGCAACGAAGGAACTGTTGGTATCATGGGCGTAGCGAAAGGTTTTAGTACTAATTCCTTTGAGGTTGGCGACACAGTTTACATAGCTAACGGTGGTGGGCTTACAAACACCAAGCCAACTGGCGTATCAGACCTCGTTCAAAATCTTGGTAGAGTATTAAGAAAAGATGCTAGTAATGGTAGGGTTATTTTACTTGGTGCTGGTAGATCAAATGATGTACCAAACAGTGGCGATTTTAGCGTACTAACTGTTGATAGCGCACCCGTTGTTGTTAGTGATACAACTGGCATTACAAACGCAAGCGGTATTTCAAATATTGTTTACATGACACAAGCAGCTTATACAGCACTTGGTAGTTATGACGCTGACACCCTATACTATATAGTTTAAGGAAAAACAATGGGTTTAATCGGTTCACTAGATATAGCAGCGCATTATGTTGGAAGCCAATCTGTATCAAAAGTATATAGAGGTTCTAATTTAATATTTGGTGCATTTAGTCCTACAAGCATTAGTGGCTTACAGCTATGGCTAGATGCTAGTGATAGCGATACAATCACTTTAAATGGTAGTACAGTTAGTCAGTGGGATGATAAGTCTGGAAATAGTTATAATTGTGTTCAAGGCACAGCTTCCAATCAACCAACATATGTAACTGCTGCACAAAATGGAAAAAATGTTGTCAGATTAGACGGCTCTAATGACTTTTTACAAAATTCTACAAACACTATAGTTGGAGGATCTAATACTAGAACAGTCTTTGTTGCTTGTAAAAATACCGATAGTAGCGGAATAAATTATCCATTCGGTCTAGGAACTAGAGCAAGTACAAACGCTGGACAAATATTCTTAATTTCTTCAGAAATTGGAACTCGTGTTAGTTTTGGTAATATTATATGGTCTACAAGTCTTTATTCTTCTGCTGGTATCATTACCATTCAGACTAACGGTACAAATGTCAACCAATTACTCGGTTGGCTCAACGGATCAGCCTTATCTGTTTCATCTACTAACGGAGCCACACTTAATACTCAGGTAGGTTACATGATTGGTGATAGCATACAAAGTAGCACATGGAATGGTGATGTTATGGAAGTACTGGTTTATGACTCTAATCTTTCAACAGCCAATAGAGAATCGGTTGAATCTTACCTTTCTGCCAAGTGGGGCATATCATGATATTTTATGTGTTCGAAACAGAAGCTGAAGCAATAGCTGCTGAAAATACTATCGTCACGAACATTAAAACTTGGGTACAAACATATTCCCCAGACGCTATAGGTCCAGATGGAAATAGCCTTAAGGGTAGAAATGCTAAAACTGGTGAACTTGTAGATAATTATACAACCAGATGGGCTATTCCAAAGGAAAGATTGGATGGTAAATGGGTTTTTGAAAAACCAACACAAAACGCTCTAGGTCCAGTACCATTAGCAAGTGTGATAAATGGTATTACGGCCACTGAGGAAGAATATAACGAATCGTGGTTCCCAGAGCCAGAAGAGCTACAATAAGGAAAAGTCATGCCACCAATTTATTTTGGAGATAATGAAATAACAAAAACATCTCTAGGAGATGTCACAATTAGTAAGCTAATTATAAACTCACAAGAAATAGCAGCAACTTATACAACAACAACCGAAGCACCATAAAAAGGAGAAAATAATGGCCATTGTTTCAACCACAGATGTAGTTCAAAATATAGACTCCACAAGAGAAGTAGCCCGCAACGCAAGCACTGTGTGTAGCTGTTTTCCAACTGGAGAATCTTTTACAGTAGACACAAATACAGATAGCAATTTCGTAAATTTCGATACAAGCCTGACATATTCAGCTTTAGAAACCTCTTACACAAGTAGATTTGACGATATTGCATACTACAATGCAGTTGATGGAGGCGCTCCATGAGAAGGTATCTTGAGCTTATATTCATAGGCTTAATATGTGCAGCTATTGGCTTCAGTTTTTCTGATAAAGTAACTCAAGTTATTGACGGTGGTAAACCCGATAGCTTTAGTTGCAATACAGAAGATCTAACCAACATGTATGCAGGATATATAGAGCAATGGAAGCAAGAAATAAAAAATGCGTTTGATGAAGCCGAAATCAAAGTTTACAATATAACTCCAACACCAGATATTGTAGGCCCAGATGAAGATCCAGAAAAATGCGTATGTAAAGGAACAGGAGTTATTAGACATGGAGATGGTCACACAACCGCTTGTCCATATCATGGAAGTAAATTCAACCAACCGCTTTTAATATGGGAGAAATAATGGAAACTGAAATGTTATTACGTGTAGTCGCCGTCGCTATTGCTGGAGCTATATTGTTGTCAAATTTTGATTATTCTGCCGCTATTACATATTTGAAATCTTTTTTCAAATGGAAAAAGCCAGACTTAACGAATGTAAAGAAAGAAGTATCATTTCTTGAAATTGTTGAAACTTGGCATAAGCTTAGAAATCAATGTGAAGCATATGGACTAGAAGAAGCTGTAGCAAAAGTTGATGAGGTATTCCCTCTATTAAACGTGGAGGAATAAGATGAAAAAAAATATACTAGCAATTCTTTTGCTGGTTTACTCTGTGTTTGGTGGAGGTTTGTTTGACTTATTAGACAAGCCAGAGCCAAAGCCAGAACCAGTAGTAGAAATACTTAATATAGATAGACCATCTGATGAAGTCATTAATAGAGTTAAAGAGTTTTCAGATCTAATAACAGATCCAAACGACAGAGCTAAAATAGCAATTTTTAATCATGAATTTGCCACAAGGATAATAGACTACAGTACAACCTCTCAGCAAATAAACGATGTGTACGCTTTAGCTGGCAAGCTCTTTTTTAAACAAACACTTGTAGATAAATATGATGGTTTAGCAGAAAAAATTGTAGACTTACTTGAAGAAATACTGTCAGATAAAAATCATTCGGTTTCAATAGGAGAAAAAATGGAACTCAATAAATATTTTATGGGGGTAGCTTGGGTCTTGACACATAGGGGTTAACAATGTCGCCAAAAGAAATTAGCCAAATCTTATTATCAATATTTAGTGATGAAGGATATACCGTTCAAGGATTCAAAATAAAAAGCAAAAGCCCATTAATTGCAAATGTCTATAACGAGGGATCTGAAACATCGATTAAATTTGGATCGAATTTTCCAAAAGCAGAAATTACCAGACTCATAACGCTGTATGTTTATATTGAAGAAATTATTTTTAGAGAAAATGGTGGAGTAGTCAGGCTTAAAAATTTCCCAGATATAAGTTTTGGCTACGAACAGTCTTTGATTTCTGTTCTTTTCTCTGATAAATTTGCTTGTTCTAGGGAATTGCATCAACTTATTGAAGAAACATATACTGATGAAAAAAAGAAAAAAATTGCAGAGAAGTGCTTGCACTATGGGACAGAGTGGGCTACAATAGTTAGTCAATCTGGTGGTTTTGCTGGAGCTAGCAGTAATGACAGAAAAGCTCTTAAATCACAATGTATCAATTTTGTTGTTGAAAATGTTAGGCACGATGTTGAGCAAGAATATGGATCGGTTATCCTTACATACCTCTTGGTGTTTATAGTTATACCAGCTATTGCAAGATTTATCATTACAAGATTGCTTGAAAAATATTTCTAAAATTCAATTCATAGATCATAGAAAGATGGTGGTGAATGTCAATTAAATCATTGATGAACTATACGTTCGTATCTAAGTACGCAAGATGGGATTCAGAAAAGAAGAGACGGGAAACTTGGGGCGAATCAGTAGATAGAGTCAAACAAATGATGGTTGACAAGTATGTTGGAGCTGATCAAACACACTATCCAGAAGTTGCTGAAGCTATCAATAAAGCTTATGAGGCCATGAGAAAGAAAAGGATTCTTGGTTCACAGAGAGCTTTGCAGTTTGGTGGCTCTCCAATTTTCAAGCATAATGCCAGAATCTATAACTGCATTGCTTCATACACTGACAGAGTAAGATTTTTCCAAGAGTGTATGTATCTATTACTATGTGGATGTGGAACTGGATTCTCTGTCCAGAAGCACCACATTGATAAACTACCCAACTTATTAAAAGAAAAAGATGGTCAGAAAAAATTTCTGATTGAAGATTCTATTGAGGGGTGGTCAGACGCTGTTGGCGTTCTTGTTTCTAGTTATTTCAAGGGCTGCAAATTATTTCCAGAATATAACGGAAAGAACGTAGTATTTGATTACACTCAGATTCGCCCCGCTGGCTCATACTTAAAGTCTAGCGGAGGTAAAGCCCCCGGTCCAGAGCCGCTAAAGAAAGCTCTTGGGCATATTAAAAAAGTTCTTGATAACGCCATAAAATCTGGCAACAAGAAGTTAAAGCCAATTGAGGCTTATGATATCGTCATGTATGGTGCTGACGCTGTTATTAGTGGCGGTGTTAGACGTAGTGCTACAATTTGTTTGTTCTCTGCTGATGACGAAGAAATGGCAAAGGCCAAAACTGGATCGTGGTTTATTGACAACCCGCAGCGTGGACGTTCAAATAATTCAGCATTACTATTACGCAACGAAACAACTAAAGAACAGTTCGCAGAACTGATGCAGTCAGTAAAAGAGTTTGGTGAACCCGGATTTGTGTGGTCAGATTCTACAGAGCTAATTGTAAATCCATGCGTTGAGATTGGCATGTGGCCCGTTGATGAAACAACTGGCGAATCTGGATGGCAGGCATGTAATCTCTCAACTATAAATTGCGCAAAAGTAAAAACAAAAGAAGATTTCTATGATGCCTGCGAAGCTGCTGCAATTATTGGGACACTACAAGCTGGATTTGCAAAGTTCCCGTATTTAGGCACAGCTTCAGAAAATATTATTAGCAGAGAAGCACTTCTTGGCGTATCCATGACGGGGATTATGGAACAGCACGAAATCTGTCTTGACCCAAAAATCCAAAAGAAGGGTGCGGAAATAGTAAAGAAAACCAACGAGACAATAGCTAAATTAATTGGTATTAATAAAGCTGCCCGCACTACCTGTGTTAAGCCAGAAGGCACATCTAGCTGTATTCTTGGTACATCCTCTGGGATTCATCCTCATCACGCCAAGAGATACATCCGTAGGGTCCAAGCTAATAAAATGGAACCAATATACCAGTATTTTAAAACCATTAATCCTAGAGCCTGTGCGGAGTCCGTATGGTCTAATAACGACTCTGATGACGTTGTAGCGTTTTGCGTAGAGGTTCCAGACGGCTCCAAGACCAAGAACCAAGTAGATGCAATCGGACTATTGGAATACGTGAAAAGCACACAACAAAACTGGGTTATGAATGGAACAAACCCAGAACAGTGTACGCAGAAATGGCTAACACACAACGTGTCTAATACTATTAATGTTAAGCCTGACGAATGGGATGCTGTTACAGATTTTATTTACAAGAATAGACAGTATTTCTGCGGTGTTTCTTTACTGCCCATCGCTGGCGATAAAGATTACGCACAAGCCCCATTTACAACCGTGTATTTACCTAGTGAGCAGATACAACATTATGGAGATGCGGCAGTATTCGTAAGCGGATTAATTGAAGTTGGATTATCACTTTATGAAGATAATCTTTGGGCAGCTTGCGATAGCCTCTTAGGTGTTGGTCAAAAAATTAAAGGCACTGAGAAAAAAGAATACAAAGAAAGGTGTCAAAGATTTGCAGATAAGTACATGAATGGCGATCTTAAGTTATTAACATACTGCATGAAAGATGTTTATAACTGGAAAGATTGGCTAGACATGAATAGAGAATACAAAGAAGTAGATTACACCCAAGTTATTGAAGAGGAAAACAACGTGAACCCAGTACAAGAATTAAGCTGTGCAGGTGGCGCGTGTGAAATTACATAACACATCATGAAGAACAAGTTAGATCAAGATTATTTTATTGAATTATGTAGAAAAATTGCTAATAGGAGTGCAATATTATGAACGTTGGATATAAGTTTTTAACAGAGACAGCAAAAGCACCACACAAAGCAAACTCAAATGATGCAGGATTTGACTTATATGCAGATGAAGACGCTTGGGTATTCGCAAAACAAAGAACAGTAATAAAAACAGGTATATCACTAGAAATGCCAGATAATTTAGCTGGCCTCATTTGGCCACGATCTGGCTTATCCGTAAAACAAGGTATAGATGTGTTAGCTGGCGTTGTAGACGCTGGTTACAGAGGAGAGATCATGGTTTGTTTATACAACACATCAGATGATGATGTAGAGATAAAACGTGGGGATAGAATCGCGCAGATGATATTCCAAGAGGTTCCTGTAATCTCTTTACAGTTAAGAGAAACATTAGGTTCCTCACAACGAGGGAGTAACGGCTTTGGCAGCACAGGTAAATAACAACAACAGAAAAAAGCGTCAAGAACAGAAAAAACCAAAACCAAATACCTTGGAGGCAAAGACTGAAAACCAAAAAAACTATATACGCTCCATCATAGAAAACGACGTAGTGTTTTGCACTGGACCTTCTGGTAGTGGTAAATCTTTTATTGCTGCCGGTATAGCTTCTCAGAAAATCCTTAAAGATGAAATTGATACCATCATTGTTACGAGACCTTTGGTTTGTACTGGGCGAGATCTTGGATCTTTACCGGGAGAACTGAATGAAAAAATAAAACCATACTTACAACCAATGGAAGAAAATTTAAAGTACTTTCTTGGTCGAGATAAGTTTGGTTATTATTTTAATCAACGCAGAATTCGTTTTGAGCCATTAGAGACAATGCGAGGATCTACATTTCATGAATCCTACATGATTTTAGATGAGGCCCAGAACTGTACACTTGAGCAGATAAAAATGTTCATAACGAGAATGGGAAATCATTCTAAAGTATTAATCAATGGAGACAACAAGCAGACAGATATCTATAAATATAGTGGATTAGATTACTGTATTGAAAGATTATCTAATGTTCAGGGTGTCGGAATCTCCAAATTGGAGTATCATGATATACAGAGGAACGGTATTATAGGAGCAGTACTGTATGCACTGGAGAAGTAATGCTATATGATTATGGATGCCACAATTGTGGCGAGATACTTGAGGATGTTAAACAATCTATTCATGATGAAGCACTAAAAAAATGCCCATCATGTGGTCAAAATACTCTAGAACGAGTACCATATGGTGGGCTTGGTGCTTTCGTGAAAGACGCTAAGACCATAGGACAAATTGCAGATAAAAATTGGTCTAATATGGGGAGCTACAAAAGGTCTGAAATTGAAGCACAAAATAAAGACAAGTCTGAAGCTTCACAGAAAAGATCAGAAAGACAAGCCATCAACAATATGTCTGCTGAACAAAAACGAAAATACATAATGACAGGTAAAAAATGAACGTAACATTATACAACAAGAAGGGCGTTGCTACTGAAGAAGAAGTGAATGTCTTTGCTAAATCCATTGACGGTCTTGAAAAGGGTAGTAACTACTATATATTGACCCATAACAACTATCCTTATGATCCATACGGTGCAGATAGCACAAGAGAGAAAACGCTATCATTGAAACTAAGACAAACAAACAAAGATGCGTTTCAGTGTTACACTAAATATCTTAATACTAGAAACTCTTTGCATTTTACTTTAACGCTAAGGAATTTTTTAAATGGCTAAAACTAAAAAAGGACCATTAAGCAAAGTTGAGTGCTACTATATTGATGGTCATTATAGAGATTTAGAAGTGGCACAAATGGCAGAAGATCTAAACAGAACTATGACCTCTGTAGAGAACTACATTAAAAAAACACACACAGACAAAAATCCGAATAGATTAACAGCTGGAGATCAGTTTGCTTACCACAAAGGATCTACAGTTATGACTGAAAATGCTTCTACGTTATCGGATGCTAGAAGAAAAAGTTACAACAACAAAGAAAACAAGTGTGTGACAAAAATAAAATGAATGGATATTTTGGTAAAGAAGCTTTTGTAGCTAAATACAAAACTCTCAAAGAAGAAGATAGAAGAAAAGTTTGGATATTATTGTATCCAGAAAATGGACAAGAAATATATCTTCAGAACTTTGCTGATTGGCCAGATGCGGTAAAGTACCTAAAAGAAAAAAAGATAAGATTGAAGAATCTGGGCTTGAAGTTTAGAACACATACAGTAGAATATCCAGTGGATGGATCTGAAGGTGTCTATATCAGCCAAACCGCTAAAGGGTCTATGGGTGGAAAGACGATACACTGTTTTAGTTTAGGTTTTGTAAAAGATGGTATTGTTCATAGAACACTGTACACATCTCCTGACCTAACGCCAGATTTGCAATTAGAAGACAATGTTGAAGACGTTATTCAGGAAGCGCTGTTGATTTATGACCAAGAAACCGAAACTGTTCAATAAAAAGCACCAAAAAGAATGGTCTGAAAAATATAAGTACAAGCACATTCATACTGGTGAGTATTGCACATTTGAAGCTTACGTTGCAGAGTATCTCATTCTAAGATGGACTGAAACATTTAAGATGGATAAGCCATCTTATAAGTTTTGGACAGCTGGAGATAAATATCACGACGCTTTCATGAGAAATATGAAGGCCGTAAGATCTCTTGCGAAAAAGTTTGATGAAAAAATCATCATTGAAGCTATCAAGTCTCAGCACTTCGATAAAATATACCACATAGGTCTGAAGTGCTATGGACCAAGGGGCTGGAAGTACAATCAGGTTGCGGTGAAAGCGGTAGAGTGCTACAATAAAGAGGCAAAGAAAGAGAAAATCAAACCAGAGATTGATGTTAACATAGTTGAAGAAAAAAAAGAAGTGTCAACAAGAAAAACACAGTACGTATCTGATAAGAAAAGCATGATTAACAAACTGAGGAATTTATGAGTAAGGTAAAGAAGAAGGTATCTAGCAAATTTGACAGTGACGCTGTTAGCAATTCAATTGTCAGCAAATACGGAGATGTCGTTAGAAGTGGAACAGAAGTGCTAGAAGCTATTAATAGTCTTCAAGTCATAGGCGTTTCACCGGCTCTAGACATTGCCTTGGGTGGCGGTTTACGGGAGGGAAGTGTTGTAGTAATGACCGGAGATCCAAAATCTGGAAAGACAACAACCGCCCTTCATTTTGCTGCGAAGTGTCAAGCTATGGGCAAACGTGTAATCTATGTAAATACAGAAGGCAGATTATCACGACAAAACTTTGATGGAATTAAAGGGTTACAATCAGATAATATACTTATTGTAGAATCTACTGACGATAAAATATTGTCAGCAGAAGACTTTCTCAACATCATTGAATACTACATCAACAATGATCCCGGATGTTTAATTATTGCTGACTCGCTTTCTAATATGGTTCCATCGTGCGAACTAGAAGGTGAAGTTAGAACTGGTGTTCGCAACGCATTGCCACGGTTGCTTTCTATGTTCTTCAAACGTATCAGTGGTACATTAATGAAGAATAAAATTATACTGACATGTATTACGCACAATATTGCTAATACTGGCGGTTCGCCGTATTCACCATCAAAGATGGCAGACTGTGGTAATATGTTGCAATACCAAGCTGGAACTAATATGGTAATTACACATCGTGGGAGATGGCAAGTACCAAAAGATACTGGTCCGCACGTAGGTCAGATTGCCAACTGGTCTATCAAAACATCTTGTGCTGGTGGCTTACCAAACAGCACAGCAGAAAGCTGGATACGCTACGGAGTTGGTATTGATGAAACTCAAGAAGTTGTACAGATCGCTTGTGAGTTTAGATTAATCAAGACCGCTGGGGCTTGGTACACTATTCAGTGTGCTATTGACAATCTTGAACATCCATCTGTTAAAAAGATCCTTCAAGACAACAACGTGTCTGACAAGCCAGAAGATATCGAAAGGTTTTTTAAATTTCAGGGCGCTAATAACACCTTAGAGTTTTTAAATGAAAACCCTAGCGTGTCAGAATTCATATACCAACAAATTAAGGAACTATTTTAATGGCACAGATAGACATAACAAAGACAGAAGCTTGGAGAATACTCGATGCCTTACAGGTATACAAGAAAGACTATGAACTTACAGAATATGTCAAAAAGACTATCCGTAACGCAGAAAAGAAACTAAAGAAGATTGTTAACGAATAATATGAAAACAATAGAAGTTATAGCTGTGTCTTATGACAACCCAGAACAAGTAGCGTGTTTTGTGTACATGATGAAATGTCAAACAGCAAGCAACTGGAAGTTACGAATAATTCATGATGGAGGTGGAGAAAAATACAACAACGTTTTATCAGTTGTTAATAACATAAAAGACGATAGAGTATTTATATCCTCAACAGACAAGTGGTATGGTAATGCTGGACATGCTTCCAGAGATTATGCTCTTAAAAATCCTATTTTTGATTCATACTACACAATAATTACTAATACCGACAATTACTATGTTCCAACTTGGATTAGCGAAATAAATAAACGCGAAGAAGATTTTGTCTACTGGGACTGTGTGCATAATCACATCAATCCAAATTTTGATAGACAAGTTCCGTATGGTTTATTAAATGCAAAACTAAAATACATGTGCATAGATATGGGCTGCGCTGCAATCAGAACAGAGATAGCAAGAAAAATAGGATTTAATTCTAGAAGATACATGCCAGCAGATTGGGATTATTTTGAAGAATGCTTACCTCTATGTAATGAGAGATATAAGATACCACAAATTCTATTCGTACACAACTAAAATCAACTCATGATAGACATCTTAAAAAGATGTGCTGGCATATTGTTAGCCAAATTAATTACAGGAATCATAAATGAAAGTTACAGGTTTACAAAAAAGACTACGAATTAGCAGAGTATGTTAAGAAGACAATTCGTAACGCAGAAAAGAAACTCAAAAAGATTGTGAACTCATAATATGAAATATAAAACCGTCTGCATAATTGGGCCACCAAAAACTGGAACAACACATTTGCTTAGATCTTTAATGAAAGGGAATTTTAGCAATATAGCACCCGGTTTAAATGAATATAATGGTATTATAAACCCAGAAGAAACATATGACTATAAGGTGCTTAAAAATCCAATGATTGCATTTGACCCATCATGGCGTCAATTAGCTAATCTACAGAAAGCATCACCAGACACTCTGTTTATAGGAATGGTTAGGACATATAATGAAGCGATGTTTAGTCTATATAAACACTGGAGAGGAGGTGTAATACCAAAAGATTTACCTTACTCGATATTCTTAGCGATACAAGGCACGACATGGGCGGCTTTAGAAAATAATTTTCTCACATTCAAAGAAACGTTCAATCATTTCGTGCTTGTGGATTTTAACTCCATTCTTAATATACATCCAGAAAAAATATTTAGCGATCTTAACATAGATTTCAAAATAGAAAATAAAATTAAATGGAGTAAGCATACTGCAAAAAAACAAGAAGAACATGAAATCAGTAAATATCTAACATCTGCTTACAACAAACTCAAAAACAATAAGGATCTTCAAAAGATATGGTATAATAATGAAAAATGGCGTCCAATAAACACATGATAGATATCTTTAAAATATGCGCAGGTGTTTTGCTTGCTAAAATTATTACAGAGGTTTTCAATGAAAGTTACAGGTTTAAATGGCAGAGAATACGTTTGGAATTTAGAAGGGTATTCGGTTGCCGCAAACGACACAAGAAAGAGATCGAAGTTTCACCTGAGAGCAAGAGAGTTACTGAAAGAGATC
>Ga0255777_10003934_pt1 | contig 12460 bp, 11 predicted proteins | sample 101ome_15_FD_179975 | JGI IMG/M metagenome (GOLD analysis project Ga0255777, IMG submission 179975) | Coastal salt marsh microbial communities from the Groves Creek Marsh, Skidaway Island, Georgia - 101402AT metaG (version 2) | ecosystem: Environmental > Aquatic > Marine > Intertidal zone >...
GAATTTGAAAAACCAGTTGCTTTACAATTAGGTGGATCAAATAAACAAGAACTATCAGAATGTTGTAAAATAGTTGAGGATTTTGGTTATGATGAGATTAATTTGAATTTAGGATGCCCAAGTAAAAAAGTTCAAAAAAATAAATTTGGCGCATGTTTAATTAAAGAACCTGACCTTGTTGCCGATTGTTTACATGAAATGGTAAATTCAACAAAGCTTCCAGTAACTGCAAAAACTAGAATTGGTTTTGATAATGTTGAGGAGTTTGATTATTTAAATAAGTTTATCGAAAAGATTAAAGGTGCCGGAGTTAAAAAAATTATTCTACATGCCAGAAAAGCTATTTTAAAAGGACTGAGTCCTAAAGAAAATTTAAAAATACCAAAACTTAATTATCCAATGGTTTATGAAATTAAAAAAGCTAATCCCGAACTAGAAATTATAATTAATGGCGCTATTACAAATACTGATCAAATCAAAACTCACCTACATGAAGTAGATGGAGTTATGATCGGTAGAGCCATTTACCAGTCTCCATATTTCCTAGCTGATATTGAAAAAGAAATATTTAATAATTATGATATTCCATCAAGAGAAGAGGTGGTGGAAAAATTAGTAGAGTACGTAGATCTTCAAGTTAAAAGAGGAACTAGAGTAAATCAAATTATGAGGCATACAGTTGGATTATACCATGGTCAAAGAGGAGCCGGAAAATGGAAAAGATATTTATCAGATAATATGATGGCAAGAGATTCTGACTTTCAAAAAGTGAAACATATTTTAAATGTTGTACAAAATAATGAAAAAGTAGAAATGGCAGTTTAACTTGTTCGAGACTATTTCAAATAGCGATTTGATCGCGTTAATATCAGTTCTTGCAATTTCAGCTACAGTTTCTGGTTTTATGGCTGGTTTGCTCGGTGTTGGTGGTGGAATTATTATGGTGCCAGCATTATATTTTGCATTTGAAACCTTACATTTTGATCCACAAACGATTATGCATTTATCATTAGGTACATCGCTTGCAATTATTATTCCAACTTCAATTATGTCTACTAAAACCCATATGGAGTTTAACGCAGTTGATTTTAAGCTTATAAAATCATTTGGTTTGTTTGTGGCTGGAGGAGTTTTGCTTGGAACAGTATTTGCATCAAACCTTGAAACACCCAAGTTGGTATTATTTTTTTCGGTATTTGCATTTTGTGTAGGTATATTTTTTATTTTCTTTAGGGAAAAATTGGGTGAAAATCCAAAGGATATTCCACTTAAGATTAAAAGTTTTATAGGAACATGTATTGGTTTTATTTCTGTTCCATTAGGTATTGGAGGTGGATCCATATCAGTCCCATTTATGAGATTATTTGGTTATTCAATTAGAAATGCCATTGGAACATCTGCGGCTTTAGGATTTATTATTTCAGTAGTTGGGGCCTTAACGATGTCTTTCAGTGGATCAGTTTTTGATGAAGTTAAATCGCCATTAAGTATTGGTTATGTAAATATTCCAGGTTTTTTAGTATTTGTACCAGTGACAATGATCATGGCGCCGATAGGAGCTAGACTTGTGCATAAAATTGAAAAAAAATTATTAAGCAGAATTTTTGGTCTTTTTTTAATTATTATTGCGATAAGATCTTTTATTGAGTACTTAACTTTGAATTAAAATATTTCTTATAAAAAATAAAAATCAAATAACTTAACACCAGGCTAAATATAACTCTGGCTATTAGTATTCCTGAAATATGTCCACCTACCAAAGCCATTAAAATTGTATCTTCAATCATAGCATGCAAAAGATTTAATAATGACACAGACAGAAACAAACTTTGTCTATCGATATTTCCTTTTTTAACTTCTTTAATTAGCATTCCACCTCCAAATTGTATGCCAATAAACATTCCAACTATAATAATATTCATTGCTTCTTTTTGGATACCAAATAATTTTAGAGGAGGCATAAAAACTTTTTCAAAAAGTTTTTCTACACCAAGAATTTTTAAAATTTCTAATACCGTTGCCATTAAGCAAACTAAAAAGAAAATATAAATCAGTGTCATAAATTGGTCTAAAAACCAATACCAAGTATTTTCAGGTGGGGGTTGGACAGTAAAAAAAGTTTCAAATGTTTCTGTCAGTAAACCAAAATTAAAATAAATTAATTTCAGAATAAACCCTAATAAAAATGCAGATACCAATCTAAGTGATGCAGTATAAAAAATACTTATGCCTGCGGCTTTACAAATTGCACACTCAATTGGTAAATTATGGGCAACTAAAATCATAGTAGTCAAAATTGTAATTTCAGCTACACTAACTTCGAGCCCCGGAAGTATATTCACAAATAAAACTAATGCCGCATAAATATTAATTAAAAAAGCAGTTACAAATACAAGACCAAGTTCAGGCGTTAATCCAACCAAAGTCATGAGTGGTTCAAGAACTTTTGCAGTAAACTCAATAGCTCCAGAAACTTCTAAAATTTTAATAATAAAAACAAAGGGAATTAAAATCTTATATAATGGAATGCAAATATCTTTAATATCAACGATTATTTTCTTAGCTATATTTTGCATACATTAATAAGGTGAATAATTTTTTTAATATTTCAATTATACTAACTCAATAAAAAAAAAAGGAGAAAAAAATGGCAAAATATTTAATTGCAGCAACATATTCATCACAAGCTATGGCTGGATGGATTAAAGAACCAGGTTCCGATAGACTTGCAGCTGCGAATGCAGCGGCTGTAAAAGTTGGAGGAAAAGTTGAAAAAATTACATTTGTTAGAGGTAAATATGATTTTATTGCTGAATTCGATTTACCAAATTTTGAGTCTGCAGCGGCATTAAAAATGATTACTATGTCATCTGGAGCTTTTTCAGAGATGGAAATTATGGAGCCCGTGGATCTTAACGCAATTGCTGAATCTGCTTCTGCTGCAGCTAGCAATTATAAAGCAGTAGGGAAATAAAATATTATTAATTTATCGTTTCAAATAAGTTAAATAACAATTCGCTAATATGTTTTGGTTTTTTATTTGAAAAGTCAGAAATTTGGTGCCTACAACTTGTGCCGTTGGCAACAACAAAATCGTCTTCTGATGAATTATTTATTGCAGGTATCAGAGTGAGATGGGCCATTTTTTTTGAAACCTCATAATGCTTTGAACTATATCCAAAAGATCCAGCCATTCCACAACAGCTGCTATCAATCATTTTGTTCTTAATATTTAATTGATTAAGTAATTGCGTAAGCCCTTTTGTTCTATTTTGAGATTTTTGATGACAGTGACCGTGAATCAGAACATTCTTATCAAAGATTTTTGGTTTTATTTTATTTCCATTTTTAATTTCATTTAAGATAAATTCTTCAATTAGGTAAAATTGGTTTTTAATTTTTTCTCTTCCTTCTAATTTTGATAAAGACTTAAATTCATCGTTAAATGTAAGCAAACAAGATGGCTCAATACCTATTACAGGTAATTCATTATAATTATTTTTAATCATATATTTTGAAAACCTCTCTAGTTCAGTTTTAGCTTTATCCAACTGGCCCAAAGAGATAAAGGTTCTGCCACAACAAAGAGGTCTATCCAAGCCATCATCTTGAAAACTCGGGATTATTGCTTGATAGCCAAATTTATTTAAAACTTTGATAGCAAACATTAAATTTTTGATTTCAAAATTCACATTAAAAGTATCTGCAAATAAAATAACTTTTTTATCTAAATCTTGCTGAGAATTATAAATCTCTTTTAATGGATTTTGATTTTCAACAACAGGCAAAGATCTTTTTGATGAAAAACCAAACCACTCAATAATATTATTAAATACAGGAATTTTATTTAAAGTATTAATTATTGGATTAGAGATTTTTAACAACCAAATTAACTTTGGCATATTAGAGATTACACGATCTTTAATACTCATAGAAAATTTCTTATAATAATGAGATAAAAATTCACTTTTCATTTTTGCCATATCTACAGACATCGGACATTCTCTTTGACAAGCCTTGCAGCTAACACAAAGCTCCATAGTTTCGTACATTCCTTTAGAAACAAATGATCCTTTTGGAAGTTGATTAGATAATGCTAATCTTAATGTATTAGCTCTTCCTCTTACCAAATCCTTTTCTTCTTTGGTAACTCTGTATGATGGGCACATAACTCCAGAGTCTAATTTCCTACATGCTCCATTATTGTTACACATTTCGACTGCATCTGAAAATTGACCCCAGTCAGACCAATCATAATGAGTTGAAATGTTTTCAGCTTTATAATCAGATTTATATCGCATTAAGGATCTATCATCAGATTTGTAGGCTCTAACAATTTTATGTGGATTAAGTAAATTCTTTTCATCAAATGTATCTTTAATTTGCTCAAATGAATTTAATATTTTTTTTCCGAACATTTTTTCATGAAATTCAGACCTGACGATACCGTCACCATGTTCACCGGAATGAGAACCTCGATATTCTTTAACCATTTCAAATGCTTCTTCAGCAATTGCTTTCATATTTTTGATATCTTGGTCAGACTTCATGTTTAAAACTGGTCTTACATGAAGTGTCCCAACAGAAGCATGCGCATAAAACATTCCACTAGTGTTATATTTAGCAAACACATCTTTTAACCTTGATGTATAGTCAGCTAAATGATCAAGTGTTACTGCGCAATCTTCAATAAATGCAACTGGTTTTTTATCTCCTTTAAGAGACATTAAAATATTAAGACCAGCTTTCCTAATTTCAAAAATTTCTTTTTGATCATTTAAATTTTCGTAACTCTTATAATTATTTTTTTTATTTTGCGTTTTAACTAAACTTTCTAAATCTTTAAGTTTAGATCTTGCTAAATCTAAATTTTCATCAATAAACTCAACCATTAAAACTGCTTCTGGATTTCCAACTATGTATTTTTTTATACTTTCTGCATAAATTGGAATTTGTTTTGCTAAACCAATTAAATTATTGTCTAAAAGCTCAACGGTTGTTGGCTTTAATTTAACCATTTCTTTTGTGAGCTCCATTGCTTGTGAAAAACTTTCAAAATAACAAACGCCTAAAACTTTTTGTTTTGGAATAGGCCAAAGTTTCAGTTTAATTTTATTAAACAAAGAAAGCGTTCCCTCTGATCCTACGAGAATATTGGAAGTATTAAAACCTTCTGGTTTAATTAAGTCTATATTATAACCCCCAACTCTTCTTTGAGTTTGAGGCCAGTATTGATCAATATCATCTTTCACTTCTTCTCTAAGTTCTAAAAACTTTTTTATGATTTGAAATTGTCTTCCCTGATCATTTGTTGTTTGAAGATAATTTTTATCTATATCTTCAAAAGTATGAATAGTTCCATCATCTAATATAGCTTCTACTGCAAGAACGTTATTGACCATATTTCCATAATACAATGATCTTGAACCACAACTGTTGTTCCCGGTCATCCCACCTATAGTTGCTCTGCTACTTGTTGAAACATCGACTGGGTACCATAGTCCGTACGGTTTTAAATAAGCATTTAGAGTATCAAGAACTATACCTGGTTGAACCCATACATATTTTTCATTAACATTTAATTCTAAAATTTGGTTTTGGTGTTTTGAATAATCTAGAACAATACTCTCTCCTACAGTCTGGCCACATTGAGAACTTCCGCCTCCTCGTGCTAAAAGTGGAATAGAGTTTTTTTGCGAATATTCCATTAAATTTAAGACATCTTCTTGATCTTTTGGAAGGACAGCACCTACTGGTGTAATTTGATAAAGAGAAGAGTCTGTACTGTAGCGACCTCTTGAAAAATCATCAAAAAGGACTTTCCCTTTCACTAAATTTTGAACCTCTTTGGAGATTTTAGATATCTGTTGGCTATTAAATTTCATATTTGCAAAATATTTTCTTTAACATATAAGACCGTATGCCTAAATCAAATTCTTTCCAGCCTGGTAAGCACTTTTTACAAATTCCAGGTCCAACGAATGTTCCAGATAGAGTATTACGTGCGATGGATTACCCAACTATTGACCATAGAGGCCCTGATTTTGCTGATTTAGCTAAAAGAGTACTAGATAGAATTAAATTAATTTTTAAAACATCTGAACCCGTGATTATTTATCCAGGTTCTGGAACCGGAGCTTGGGAAGCTGCAATAGTAAATACATTAAATGAAGGTGATAAAGTTTTAATGTTTGAAACTGGACAGTTTTCAACTTTGTGGTGGGATATTGCCAAAAAATTTAAACTTAACGTAGATTTTATTCCAGGAGATTGGAGATCGGGTGCGGATCCAGACGTAATAGAAAAGAAATTAAAAGAGGATAAAAATCATGAAATCAAAGCTGTTTTAGTTGTTCATAATGAAACCTCTACTGGTGTTGCAAGTAGAATAGGCGAATGTAGAAAAGCAATCGATAATGCAAAACATCCGGCATTATTCATGGTAGATACAATTTCATCTTTGGCATCAATTGATTACAAACATGAAGAATGGAAAGTAGATGTTACAGTTGGAGGCTCTCAAAAAGGATTATTACTACCTCCTGGGCTGTCATTTAATGCAATTAGTTCTAAAGCTCTAGAAGCACATAAAAAATCAAATTTACCAAAATCTTATTGGGATTGGGCGCCGATGTTAAAAAATAATGAGAATGGATTCTTTCCTTACACCCCGGCCACAAATTTATTTTACGGTTTAGATGAAGCAATAAATATGCTTTTAGAAGAAGGTTTAGACAACGTGTTTGCAAGGCATAACCGTCACGCTGAAGCTACACGTCTAGCGGTTAAAGCTTGGGGACTTGAAATACTTTGTAAAAATCCAAAAGAGTATTCTAGTTCTTTAACAGCAGTCTTGGTTCCAGATGGACATGATGCTGATGCACTGCGAAAAGTTATACTGGATAATTATAATATGTCCTTGGGAACCGGATTAAATAAAGTCCAAGGAAAAGTTTTTAGAATTGGTCATCTGGGTGATTTTAATGATTTAATGTTAGCTGGTACATTATCAGGTGTCGAAATGGGTTTAAAAAAATCTGGAATTCCTTTTAAGCCCGGTGGAATAATGGCTGCATTAGACTATCTGTCAAAATAACTCACATTTTAGCTCATTTGCTGTAGCAATAATTGATTTTTTTTAATACATTAGCGTAAATTTAATAGGGGAAAATACATGAAAACATTAAGCAAAATAGTTGCTTTAATCGCATCAGTAATTTTCATAAGTTCATCTGCATATTCATTAGAATTAAAATTTGGTCACGTTGGAAAACCTGGCTCATTATTTCATGAATCGGTTGAGCATTTTGCAAAATTAGCAAATAAACGATTAGGCGGCAAAGCGAAGATCACAACTTTTGGATCTTCACAATTAGGAAAAGATAAACAGTTGCTTCAAAAAGTTAAATTAGGAACTGTTAATTTTTCTTTACCTTCATCAGTAATGTCATCTGTTCATGATGAATTTGGTGTATTTGATATGCCATACATGATCAAAGACAGAAAGCACATGGCTGCTGTTGAGAAAAAAGTTTTACCAGGTATCTTTAAAAATTTAGAAAAGAAAACTGGTTATAAGGTTTTAGCTGTTTGGGAAAATGGATTTAGACAAATCACAAACAACAAAAGACCTATCAATACGCCTTCTGATTTAAAAGGTATTAAACTTAGAACTCCAAAGTCAAAATGGAGAGTTAAAATGTTCCAAACATACGGAGCAAACCCAACTCCAATGGCTTTCTCAGAAGTGTTTACAGCATTAAAAACTGGAACTATGGATGGACAAGAAAATCCATATGCCCAGATTGCTAGTGCTAAGTTTCAGGAAGTACAAAAATACTTATCTATAAGTAATCACGTTTATACTCCTGCTTATGTTGTTGTTCACAAAGATCAGTGGAGCAAAGTTCCAGCTGATGTAAGAAAAATTGTTGAAAAAGCAGCACAAGACACTCAAGGATTTGTTTATAAAAGAGCTGCAGAGCTTGAAGTATCTTTATTAAAAGTAATCAAAGATGCAGGTGTTAAAGTTAACACTGCAAACAGAGATGCTTTTGTTAAAGGAAGCGCGGCTGTTTACAAACAGTTCGGTGACGAAGTTCCAACTGGAAAAGCTTTAATTAAAAAAGTTTCTGGTTTAGCTAAGTAAACTAATTAATGGAGCCGGCCCTTTAACGAGGGCCGGTTTTTTTTAATGAATATTGAAGTTTTTAAAGAGAAGTACGATAAGTTTTTAGAACTAATTCTGTTTATTATGATGATTGCTCTTGCAATGGTAGTGATCATGGGAGTAAGTTTTAGATGGGCTGGAAGTGCCTTAGTTTGGTATGATGAAGTAGCAGCAGTACAGTTAGCTTGGCTAACTTATTATGGTTCAGCTTATGCTGCTCTTAAAGGAGGACATATAAGCGTTCCAAGTATCTTAAAATCTTTTCCTTTAGGTATTAGAAGAATTTTATTTTTTGTTTCGAAGTTTTTTATATATGCATTTTTTGCGATGCTAACTTTTTACGGTTTTAAAGTTATGTATCTTATTCAAGGTGAAACTTTAACGACTTTAGAGTGGGTTCCACAACCATTTGCACAATCTGTGATTCCGATTGCTTCAATCCTTTTTATTATTTCAGAAACTTTAAATTTTAAAGAAAGTTACCAGCAAATGATGGAAGGAAAAATTGTGGGAGGAGAAGAGTAATGGAGGAAAAGAAGTAAGCTTATGATGTTACTTATCATGTTCTCTATTTTGTTGTTTTTATTAAGCATCAATGTTCCCATTGCTATTGGTATTGCAATCACAACTGTTTTTGCGATGGTAGTAAATCAAGGTCCATCTTTTTTAATTGATACTGCAATCGTTTTGTATGATGGAACTATGAAGTTTCCGTTAATTGCAATTCCATTATTTATTTTGGCAGGATCCATTATGAATACTGCTGGAATTTCTAGAAGATTAATCGCATTTGCATCAGCCCTGGTAGGATTTGTAAAAGGTGGATTGGCAATGATTAATATTGCTGTGTCAATGTTCTTTGCTGAAATTTCAGGATCTGCAGTAGCTGACGTTGCTGCCCTTGGATCAATTTTAATTCCTGCCATGAAAAAGAAAGGTTATCCAGGACCATTCTCGGCAGCAGTCACATCATCTTCTGCCTCATTAGCAATTATAATTCCACCATCCATACCTATGATCCTATATGCTGTGATGGCACAAAGTTCAGTAGTTCAACTTTTTGTTGCAGGTATTATCCCTGGTATACTTGGTGGATTTTTAATGATGTTTGCAGCATATGTTTATGCAAGAAAAAAAGATCTTCCAGTTGAAGAAGCGTTTGATTTTAAAAATTTAAAAAAGACTGCAAAAGAAGCTTCTTTAGCATTTACTTTGCCCTTAATTATTTTAGGTGGAATTTTTGGCGGAATAGTTACAGCTACCGAAGGAGCAGGCTTAGCTGTATTAGCTGCTTTATTAATTGGTTTTATTCATAGAGAATTAGATTTTAAAAGTTTTTATAAAGCTGCATCTGAAGGAGCCACACAAACTGCAGTTGTGATGTTGTTGGTCGGCGCATCTGTTTTGTTGGGTGAATTTTTAACAGTGGAGCAAATCCCACAAAAAGTTGCACAATCGATTATTGGTATAACAAATAATAAATATTTTGTTTTAATGATTTTAAACGTTTTCCTATTAATAATTGGATTATTTTTACATTCAGCTGCTGCTATTATTTTAACCGTTCCAATTGTTATGCCATTAGTAAATGCTGTTGGGATTGATCCTGTGCACTTTGGTATTATTGTAACTTTAAATTTAGCCATTGGACAACAAACACCACCTGTAGCCAGCGTACTAGTTACCGCATGCTCTGTTGCAAAAGCTGATATTTGGGAGGTAACAAGAGCTAATATTATGTTTATAGGAGTATTATTATTACTTTTGATTCTTGTTACTTATGTACCAGCTATCCCAATGACTTTGGTTGAGTATTTTTACAGATCATAAATGAACTTGATAAAACAAAAAAAGATAAATAATTATACTGTAGAGGTATCCCTTAATCGTCCTGAAAAATTAAATGCTTTAACTAAGCCGATGTGGAAAGAGCTAGGTGCAGTTTTTAAAAAATTAAGCAAAAATAAAGATTTAAGATGTATTGTAATAAGAGGCGAGGGTGGAAAATCTTTCTCACCAGGAAATGATATTGGTGAATTTGAAAAAGAAAGATCTAACAGCAAATTAGCTAAAGCTTACGGTGTATATTTACATGGAACTTTAAGAGCTATCCAAGATTGCCCAATTCCAACGATAGCATTGATAGAAGGTATTTGCGTTGGAGGTGGCATGGAAATAGCAGCTTGTTGCGATATCAGAATTTGTGGAGAAAGCTCAAGGTTTGGAGTGCCTATAAAAAGGCTTGGTTTAACAATGGCAGCGAAAGAATTGGAAGCTTTATTAAAAGTAACTAATTACTCAATTGCAATGGAAATTCTTTTAGAGGGTAGAATTATGGATGCCAAAGAGGCGTATGAAAAAAATTTAGTTAATCGTGTAGTACCAGATCATTCTGTAGAAACAGAGGCTTATAAAGCAGCTGAATTAATTTGTGATGGAGCGCCAAAAGTCGCTAGATGGCATAAGGAATTTGCAAAAGAGATTATTTCAAAAGGAAAAGTAACATCAGCACTAAATAACAAAGGTTATAAGTGTTACGATACAGAAGATTTCCAAATAGGTTACAAATCATTTTTAACCAAAACAAAACCTAAATTTAAAAATAAGTAAATGCCAGGACCAATTGAAGGGATAAGAGTTTTAGAGCTCGCTCAAATTATGGCAGGACCAACTTGCGGTTTGATGCTTGCAGATCTTGGAGCAGAAGTAATTAAAATTGAAAAAACTACAGGTGGCGATGATACCAGAAAATTTTTGCCCCCAGACATTAATGGAGAATCTGCTGCATTCATGATGATGAATAGAAATAAAAAAGGTTTGGCTTTAAATTTAAAAGAAAAGCAGGGGATAGAAATTTTTAAACGAATGGTAAAAGATTCTGATGTTGTAATTGAGAATTTTAGAAAAGGTACATTAGAAAAATTGGGAATTGGTTATGATGAGTTAAAAAAAATAAATCCAAAAATAATTTTATGTGAAATATCAGGTTATGGTAGAAGTGGTCCTTATGCAGACAAAGGAGGTTTTGATTTGGTTGCTCAAGGAATGACTGGTTTGATGAGTATCACTGGAGAAAGTTCTGACAAACCACCAATGAAAGTTGGTGCACCTTTGACAGATATTACAGCTGGTATTTTAGGTGCTACTGGCGTTCTTGCTGCTTTAGTAAATAGAAATAAAACTGGCAAAGGACAAAGAGTAGACACATCTTTGTATGAAGCTGGAATAGTTCATACTTATTGGCAGTCTGCAATTGCTGGTGCAACTGGAAAATCACCCGGACCTTTAGGATCTGCACATCCTCTAACGGCTCCATACCAAGCTTTTAAAACAAAAGATAATTGGATAACGATTGGTGCATCCAACCAGAATAATTGGATGAATTTACTAAATTCAATTAATCGAGTTGACCTTCAAGAAGATGATCGTTTTAAAGATAATAATAGTAGAATGAAAAATTTAAACGATCTTGTGCCAATTTTACAGGAAGAATTTTTAAAAAAAACTTCTACAGAATGGATTAGGATATTTGATGATAAAGGTTTGCCGTGTGGGCCTATTAATTCGATAACGGACATGCATAAAGATCCACATACGATTGATAGAAAAATGATTATTGAAGTTGATAATAAAAAGGCAGGAAAATCAAAAGCAGTAGGCATGCCAATAAAATTTTCAGATACCAATGGGGACATTAGTAGAGGGGCTCCTAACTTTGGTCAGCATACAAATGAAATATTAAAACAATTTGGTTACAAGGATGAAGAGATTGAGGGTTTTTTAAAATCAGGAATTGTTGCGTGAAATTTAAACTGAATAACAAATTTTTAAAAACTAGTTTTTATGTAACTGATCTTAAATTATGCCAAGTTAGATTGCACAATAATTCAAAATTTCCTTGGATTATGCTAATACCAAAAAAACAAGGTGTATCGCAGATTTTAGACCTCTCAAAATCAAATCAAATAAAGTTATTAGATGAAATTCAATATTGTAGTAAAAAAATGAAAAATAATTTTAAATGTGTCAATTTAAACGTCGAGAAGGTCGGTAATATTATACCGCAATTACATATTCATGTTATTCCTAGACATAAAAAAGATCCAACATGGCCCCTACCAGTTTGGGTAACAAAACCAAAACCTTATTCAAAAAAAGAGTTAGAAAAAGTTTTAATTAAATTAAAAAAATTATTTAATTAAATTTTTTGATCGTATTCTCCAATTTTTCCAGTTTCCTGTAAATTTTTATCGATGAATTCAAAAATTGTTTTTTTTCTTTCATCTGAAG
>Ga0255777_10003938_pt1 | contig 12453 bp, 9 predicted proteins | sample 101ome_15_FD_179975 | JGI IMG/M metagenome (GOLD analysis project Ga0255777, IMG submission 179975) | Coastal salt marsh microbial communities from the Groves Creek Marsh, Skidaway Island, Georgia - 101402AT metaG (version 2) | ecosystem: Environmental > Aquatic > Marine > Intertidal zone > Salt...
TAAATTATTGAAATATTAAAATTCACTAATCAAAATTAAAAATGATTTGAAAGTTGTAGATAAAGATATTTCTTCGTTTTACAAAAATAAAGACATTATTGAAAATAATAGAAATTTATTAAATGACATTAAAATCAAAAAAGATACTATTAAAGATTTAGAATTAAAAATTAAAGATAACAACTCTAAATTATACAATGTTTCCAATCAGGCCGGGAAACTGGACGGAGAAATTAAATCTATAAATCAACAAATTGATAAAGTCAAAGAGTTAGAAGAGTCATATGAGTCTTATAAATTATATACATCATTAGTTAACCGAGATGGTATACCATATGATGTTATTAAAAGAATATTGCCAGAAATAGAAAAAGAAGTGAATAACATTTTATCTCATATTGTAGAATTCACAGTTGGATTAACTACTGATGGTAAGAATATTATGACAAATATTATATATGATGATAGAACATGGCCTTTGGAAATGGCAAGTGGTATGGAAAAATTTATAAGTGGACTTGCTATACGGGTATCATTAATCAATATTAGCAATTTGCCAAGACCAAATATTATTTGTATCGATGAAGGATTTGGCTGTGCCGACAGTGATCACTTGGGTCAAATGGGGTCATTATTTACATATTTGAAACATCAATTTGAATTTATTTGGGTTATCAGTCATTTAGATCAAATGAGAGACATGGTAGACGAAAAGTTAGAAATTAAAAAAGATAATGGTTTTAGCAAAATAAATCATAGTTAATCTGCTCAAAACTCCTTCTACAGAAAGAAAAATATCGCTTTTTTTAAAAAAAAGCATGAAGTCGTTATAAATAGTATGATGTTCCATTTTTTTGGTAATATTTATAAATTAAATATTAATTTATTATTGAATTCACTAAGAAAGGAAAACAACATATGCCGATTCAAGAAGGGGGAAGATTTAGCCCAACACAACAAATAGTAAGTCCTGGAGTATTTACCAGAGAAAACGATTTATCCGGCTTAGCGCAGGGTATTCAAAACATAGGAGGAGCTATTGTAGCTCCATTTGCAGATGGACCTGCATTTTATCCAAATATAATTACCGATGTAGCGACTTTAGAAGAAAGATTTGGTCTAGCTGATGGTATTTATTATGGTCCTTATACCGCCAAAGAATATCTGTTGCAACAGGGTATTGTGACGGTCGTAAGAGTGGGTGGATTAACTGGATATTGGCAAAAGAATCCATTGGTTCTTTATGCTCAGCCAGGTAACTGGGACAGAGCTGCTGATGCAGGTGCTCTCACCACAGCATCTTTTATGTATTTGAATAATGCTGATTACATAGATAATATTCAATATGTACATTCATCTTCAGCTTATCGAATCCCATCCACATTCTCAGCGACTAAAGATCAGGCCAATGCTGGTGCTGGATTTACCGGCGCTCCAACAACCAACGCAGAAATTATTGCTTTTCTTGGCTCGAATTCAAACCTGCCAAATATTAATACTTTATCATCATCATTAGGATCATGGAAATCGCAGAGAAAATTGATTTCTATAACTAGTATACAAGCGACACCAGCTTTTAGTGCTAGTGTTGTAGCAGATGGTTATAATGTTGGGTCTACATCTGACTATTCACTTGCTTGGTGGGATGTTCAAAAATGGATAGCTAGTGGTTCGGTTTATCAAAACGAAGCTGATGCGGCTCTTGCAGCGACACCACTTACAATAAATGATAATGTCAATGGTAAATTAGATGGTGGAGTTCTTACATTCCCATCAGGAGTTAATTCTTATTTAACTGCTTCTATTACAAAAACATCCACTGGTCAAATTAAATGGCCATTTGTAGTTTTAAATGAAGCTATGAGTAACACTACCACCCAAGTTACTTCATATATTAATTCAGGAAGTATTCCCCAAACCGGTAGTAAATTTGATGTTATAACATCATTTGATGATTCTTATTTAGTATTTAGTGGTAGTATCAACGGAGCATTTGGTTCAGTTGCTGCAACTGCTGATTTTAGCGCATTAAGTGCATATAATGGAACAGGTGCTTTAAGTGGAAGTAAATTATATGCTGGAAAAAGATTATCAATTGGTACTGTTAAAACAAACACATTAAGAAGGCCGTTTTCCATAGGGCCTAACTCTGGTCGTACTGAGGTTTTTTATCTATCATCTAGTATTCAAGGAAGTGTAACAAGTGAAGCTGCTCAAATTGAAGCAGCTATAAACGAAAGTACTGAAACTACATTTTTATTAACATCTAGTATTCTTAATGTAGGTGCTGTTACTAGTAATGCTACATTTGCTTACGATGAAGATACATTTGATGCTACTTCTACATTACTTATCCGAAGTGCTAGTTTTCAAACTGTTCGAAGTGAAGCAACATGTGGAGCGGGACTTAGAATGTTAGGTGTTATAACCGGAGAATATGGACAATTCACTGGAACATTTACTGCAGATGGATCAGGGTTAAGTGATCCATGTAATCCCGTTACTACAGCTAGATTACCAATGGTATTGTCAGTATTAGCTAATACTCAGAATGCTTCTACACAATTTGGTACGGATTATACAGTTAATGGATTTAAAACATCAGAATTGAGTCAATTAACTAGTTCATTATTTCCATATAAAGGTAATATTAATCCATTTGAAAATGAATACCAATTAATATTGAAATATAGTTTCACGGATGCAGAAGATAATGATTTTGCTGGAACCTATGGATATTATAACTTCAGTTTAAATGAAAGTGATAATAACTATATTAAAGATGTGTTTGGATTGGATGCCACGGTTGGTAATCCTGCTAAACAAATCGCTGGCCAAAAGATTGAAGCAGCTTACAATTATGTATTGTTTGAAGATTCTATAAAGAGATTTATATCAGAAAAAACAAGACCGAATGCTGAAGGTGGTGGATGGCAGTTAAGAACTACTACGGTTCCATCGACAGGATTTGCCACAGGAGAATCTATGAAGTTTGTTGATCAATACTCATATGATCCAAATAGTGGTGATTCTCAGTTTGCTATTACCAACGCACTGACACCATGGATTTACTCACAAAAAGTAGCTCCATTTAAAGGTAGTGCTGAAGCATCTGCTAAACCAACTAAATTTAAATTATTCAGAGTACATACATTAAGTGATGGTACTAAGTCTAATCAAAAATATAAAGTTGAAATTAGTAATGTGAAATTAGCAGGAACTGTACCTGGAAGTGATTATGGTTCATTTACAGTATCGATTCGTGCTTATAGTGATACTGATAAAAAACCCAAGTACTTAGAAATATTCCAGAATGTGAACCTGAATCCAGATAGTTCTAACTTTATTGCTAGAAGAATTGGTGATAGATATTCATATATTACATTTGCTGGAAAAATTATAGAATTCGGTACATATGCTAACTTAAGTAAGTATGTTAGAATTGAAATGAGTGATGTTGCTTATCCTGATGTTGTTGTACCATACGGATTCCAATCTTACTCTTCTCCGGTAAATAGTACAATGAGTACTATAATACCACCGGCAAGATACAGTAAAGCTTCTATATTTGGACTTGCTCCTGGCAAATATCCATCAGGTACAGTGTTTAATGCTGTTCCAGAAGCTAGTGATGAATTGGCCGAACTATATCCAACATCTTCGTTTGGAGTTGGTGTTGCTAATGATACAAAACAATATTTCAAACCATTGCCTTATTACGGAGGAAATGACCAAAATGGTGTAAATGTTGATTTTGACTTAGAAGAAAAAGTATATGGCGAACCTGATTCAAAATTCTATGCTCAGGGTGTTTCTGCTTCTACTGGTTCGTTATTAGCACCAGCATTAAGTGGTAGTATCCCAAGTGTATTCGATCCGGTTAATGAATCTACATATGTGAAAATGCGTAAGTTCGTTGTCGGATTCCAAGGAGGATTTGATGGACAGTGGCCAGCAATTCCAATTGCTGTTGGTTCTGACATTACTCCTGGTAATACACAAGGAATGGATTGTACTAACATTACAAGTCCTGGAAGTATCGCATATAAACAATGTATCGCTGCTCTCAGTAATGCTGATGAGTTTGATATTAACTTGATTGTATTGCCTGGTATCTTCAGAGAACAACACAGTTATGTAACCGAAATTACAATTGATATGTGTGAAGCTCGTGGAGATTGTTTCTACATTATGGATAATGTAGTGTTCCCAGCTAGTAATCAGTCTGTTGGATTAATTTCTGCTGCTATCAACAGTGTTGCTACAATTGATAGTAACTATGTAGGAACTTATTATCCATGGGTTAAGATTCTAGATACTAATATGAACAAAGTAATCAGTGTTCCACCTTCAGTGGTATTACCAGCAGTTTATGCCGCAAATGATAATGCTGCTGCTGAATGGTATGCTCCTGCTGGGTTAAATCGTGGTGGAATTACAACTGCTGTTCAAGTATTAGATAGAGTAACACACGCAGAAAGAGATGAGTTGTATGAAGGTCGTGTCAATCCTATTGCCGCATTCCCTGGACAGGGAATATGTGTATGGGGTCAGAAGACACTCCAGATTGCTCCTAGTGCTCTTGACCGAATTAATGTGAGAAGATTATTAATCAACTTGAAGAAATTCATTGCAAGTTCAAGTAACTACTTGGTATTCGAACAAAATGTTGCTTCGACTCGTAATAGATTCTTAAGTATTGTGAATCCATATTTGGAAAGTGTACAACAAAGAAATGGAATTTACGCTTACCAAGTCAAGATGGACGCTGAAAATAATACACCAGATTTGATTGATAGAAACATAATGTATGGTCAAATCTATATTCAACCAACCAGAACTGCTGAGTTCATTATCTTGGACTTCAACATTCTGCCAACTGGTGCTTCTTTCGGTGAATAATTGAAGCTCTAAAATTCGCAACCCCGCCCCTAAAAAGGCGGGGTTTTTTATTTACTTGGGATATTTATAATATATGATACTTTTTTCAAAAATTTTTAATAAAATCGAAGAAGTCGATGGGTCTAATAGTAATGATGAGTTAATTAAACTAATTGATTATGTTTTAAATGACACTAATAAATTAGTAGTAGATAATTTACAAGCTATTAAAAAAATGATTCAGAGTGGTAACATTAATAAAGATATTTTAGAAGTTTATTTATCTAACTATAAAAGATATTTTAATAGAGATAACGGAGGAACGCCAGAAGTGGTCAGAGGAATTACAATGCAAAGTAAAATTGAAGATTTATTGAAATGATTACTTTATTAGATTTATTATCAGAAGCTAAATTGCCACAGAGTGAACAAAACATGGATTTGTATGCTCGTAAATACAAGCGTACAATTGATTATTTAAGTGGTAAAAATAAAGTATTGTTACTAACAACTAGTAATCGTTGGAGTGGACACAAAGAGGATATTCCTAAAAGTACGCAGTTGGCAATTAAAGCACAAGAGTTTTTAGGTAAAGAAAAAGTAACTTTAATTGATACTACAAAATTAAACATAGTTCCATGTGAGGGAAATGTTTCATCTAAATGGGGAAATAATTGTGGCACAAAAGATGCATCATTAAAAGACAAAGACAAAAATCCTACTGGCAATCATCGTTGTTGGGCGAGTATAAATAATAAAAATGATGAACTTTGGAAAATAAGTAAAGAATTATTTGAAAGTGATTGTGTGGTATTTTTTACAAGTATAAGATGGGGTCAAGCAAATGGATTTTATCAAAAATTAATTGAAAGATTAACTTGGATAGAGAATAGATTTCGTAGTTTAAGAGAAAGAAATGTTGTAAAAAATATTGATGCTGGGGTTATAGCAATTGGTCAAAATTGGAGAGGAAAACAAGTAGTTGATATTCAAAAAGAAGTGTTAGAATTTTATGGATTTAATACTCCAAATGAGTTATACTGGAATTGGCAATATACAAAAGATGAAAATGATGAAACTCTTAGGTCTTATAAAAACGCAATAACAGTTTTTGATAAAACATTTAAACCGGATACATATGATAAAATTTAATAAAATCCTAAACGAAATAATGATTGAAGGTGGTGTGGGTGGACATATGGACCACCCATTTGATTTTGCTGCTAATGGCGGCGAATTAATTGACATTTTTAATAAAACTATAAAATCACTAGAAACAAATCCAGGCAGTGTTAAAATCGACGGAGTTAATGCTAGTGTACGATTAATTGGTGATAAATTTGCTATTGATAGAGGTAGTGCAAAACCATTAGATTTAAAAGGAGTTAGACCTGAAGATTTGGAAAGTAGATTTGGTCCAACACACGGCTTTGTTAAAATTGGTAAAGAAGTAATTGACATATTGGATGAAAGTATTCCATCAACAAAAGATGAATTAAAAAAATTGGGCATGTTAGACAATCCTAATATAATGTTAAATTTAGAATATGTATCTGGCCAAACAAATGTGGTTGGTTATGGTAATATAGGAAATTTTCTGGCAATACATGGGTTGAAAGAAATTAAGCCAAGAACTATTGGAAAAGATGGTTCTGTTAAGAGTAGAGCTGCTTCTGAGATTCCATATGATAAAGGTGTAATGCAGTCTTATATTAATAAATTAAACCAAACTGCTATAAAACATGGATTTAAAGTATTAGGAAGCGTAGATACAAAATTTAAATCTAAACCTAATTTAAATAATGCATTGAGTCAAAATGTAACTTTATATCCAGAAGGAGAAGCTGTATCAAAATCTCTTAGTGACTGGTTAAAGGATGTAACTATACAAACTCCATTAATTACTCGAAAAGAATTTTTAGATGTTTTAAAAAGTAGAAACATTTCAGAAGATTTCGATGGTAAAAATATAGATAAATTAATTAATGATACGATTGTTTACATTGCCACCGTTAAAATGGGCGACGAAATATTAAAAAATGCTACTAGTGAAATAGGCGATTTAGAGGAACATGAAGGAATTGTAATTCGTGACTCTAGTATCTACATAAATCCATATAAAATTACAGGAAGTTTTTTAATACGTGGTATGGGAAGTGAATTTGGAAAATAAAATAAATATCTATTAATGTTATGACTATAGACGAAATACTGGCAGGTATTCCTGACAAAAAAGATTTAAGAAAAACTACAAGCTTAAAATTTAAAAGAGATATTTTTAATTTTTTTAATACAGATGAATTTAAAGAAAAATCAGCAGTTGAATGGGGATCTTTTTTGGGTCAGACTACTTATGTTTTAAGTTTTCTTTTTAAAAAAGTTACTGGTTTTAATTTAAGTGATGTCAGTCGAGCAAAAGAAACTAATAAAGATAGAGGTAATGTGGAATTTTATGCATTAAATATTTATACAAATCCTTGCCCGATTGATTTTGGCGATGTATTTTTAGTAGACGCATCTCATGATTATATGTCCGTTATGTCGGATGTAAATAGATCCTTAAAATTTGGGTCAATTGATAAAAAATATTTTATTTTTGATGATTATGGTCATATACCAGGTGTTAGAAACGCTGTAGATACATTTATTCAAAATGATATATTAGAAATTATTAAACCGATTGGTTATAATATTGATGAAATGAAACAAATAATAGGTGGACATTCTAATACCGATGAAGGGTTGATTTGTAGAGAAAAATAATATTAATATGTTTTTATGAAAGAAGGAAAAAGTAATTTAGAAATTATAAAAGATTATCTTGATGGCAATAGACCAATTATACAAGTTGGGTACAGTGATGATATTTCTTTACAAGATAGAAAAGAAGGGGAAGAATGGGAAGATAGTAAAGGCAATAAGTGGATTAAGAAAAATGGCGTTAAAAAGAGACTTTCTAAAAAAGCAAAAATAATTAATAGAAAAATTTGTAAGGCTTGCAATGCTGATACCAGATGGGGTAATTATTTAGACGATAGAGTTTGGCCAAAAACTCAACTTTGTTATGATTGTTTTATCGAAGAAGAAACCAGATTAAAAATAAATGGAACTTGGGAGTTACACAATAACATTCGGGATTTAAAAAATGAAAAATCTGTTTTATCTGAATACAGAAATAAATTTAACGAAACACAAAAATGGTGTGAAGAAAATAAAGGTAAACCATTAGAGTTTATGAATGAAGATGGTACTATGGAAAAATGGGAAGGAGATAATAGTGCTGAAAAAATACTCGAAGATGTCACGAAAGATTTAGATATTATAAACAAAAGATTAGATGAAATCGATGGATTCATTAAAAAGCTAGAAACAGAATATGAGTCAAAATCTAAGAGAAATAATAAGGCTTGAGTATAAAAAATGTGTAGAAGATCCCATATACTTCATGAAGAAGTATGTCAAAATTCAACATCCAGTCAAAGGAACTTGTAATTTTGATCTGTTTCCATTTCAAGAAGAGTCTCTTAATAGTTTAATTAATAATCCACTTAATATTATTTTAAAAAGTCGTCAAATGGGTATATCTACCCTTACAGCTGCATATAGTTTGTGGTTAATGACTTTCCACAATGACAAAAATATTCTTTGTATTAGTATTACACAAGAAACTGCTAAAGAAATTGTTACAAAAGTTAGATTTGCAAATGATAATCTTCCATCTTGGTTAAAAGTTCAATGTGTAGAAGACAACAGATTAAGTCTTCGTTTAAAAAATGGTTCTCAAATTAAAGCTGTATCCTCTGCTGGAACCGCAGGTCGTTCTGCCGCTCTATCTCTTCTAGTTATTGACGAAGCTGCTTTCATTGATGGCATTGAAGAAATATGGTTATCTGCTCAATATACATTGTCTACTGGTGGTAGAGCTATTATACTAAGTACACCGAATGGAGTTGGAAATTTCTTTCATAAAACATGGGTTGATGCCGAATCAGGAGATAATGGATTTAAAACAATAAGATTGCCATGGCATTTACACCCAGAACGAGATCAAGCGTGGAGAGATAGACAGACAGAATTATCTGGTGTTAAAGGTGCTGCACAAGAATGTGATTGTGATTTTTCAACATCAGGTAATCAAGTAGTTCCAGTTAATACTCTTGAATTTTATAAAGAGACATACGTAACAGATCCTATAGAAAAAAGAGGAGCTGGTGATGATTTGTGGATATGGGAAAGGCCGGATTATAGTAAAAATTATATAGTGAGTGCTGACTGTGCTAGAGGTGATAGTAGTGATTATAGCGCGTTCCAAATATTTGATGTTGAAAGCATGGAACAAGTTGCTGAATATAAAGGTCATCTTACTACAAAAGATTATGGTAACTTATTGGTGTCAATCGCAACTGAATATAATAACGCGTTGCTTGTTGTAGAAAACAACAACATAGGATGGGCAACACTTCAACAAATAATTGATAGAGATTATAAAAATACATTTTATAGTACTCCAGATTTGAATATTGTAGATGTAGAACATAGTTATACCAATAAGCTAAATCGTCAAGATAAAAAATTAATACCTGGATTTACAACTACAAATAAGAATAGACCATTGATTATTAGCCAAATGGAATCATGTTTTAGAGACAGATCTGTTATTATAAAATCAGTTCGTTTATATGAAGAATTAAATGTTTTTATTTGGGCTGGGTCAAAAGCAGAAGCAATGCGTGGTTATCACGATGACTTAGTAATGGCATTAAGTATAGGATTGTGGGTGAGAGACACTGCTTTAAAATTGAGGACAGAACAAATAGCTTATACAAAAACAATGTTAAGTGGAATAAAAAAAGTAACTAATACTGAAACAAGACCTGGACCTGCAAACAAGATTATTTCATCTCCCGAAGAATCTTGGAATATGGAAGTTAATGGTAAAAAAGAGGGATTAGATTGGTTACTTTAATACTTATATATAAGATAATACAGTATGGACGATAAATCATTCCAAGAATTAAAAAATAGATCATTATATGCGAGGCTAAAAAGATTATTCAGCAATGATGTAATAGTTCGTAATGTCGGTGGCAAGAAATTAAAAGTTATTGATACTGACGAGATTTTTTATGCGACGGATCGTAATAGTCTTCGAGATAGATTTAATCGTTTAAGAACTACTTCTTATAATCAATATACTCGAGATTTCAATTTATCATATCAAAGTTCTCGAGTAGAATTGTTTCGTGATTATGATACAATGGATATGGATCCAATTCTAGCTTCTGCTTTAGATATTTATTCCGACGAATGTACTACTAGAAGTGAATTGGGTGAAGTAATTACAGTTAAAAGTTCTAACGATGATGTTAAGTCTATATTAAATAATTTATTTTATGACATTTTAAATATTGAATTTAATTTATGGTCATGGATTCGTAGTTTAGTTAAGTATGGAGATTTCTATTTGAGATTATATGTTAGTCCTGAATATGGAGTTTACTTAGTAGAACCATTAAGTTCATATTATGTCACTCGAGTAGAAAATGCTCATCTTGATAATAAAAACTTTGTAAAGTTTCAAGTTAATATGCCTTATGGCAATAAACTCGAAGAATTAGAAAACTACCAAGTTGCTCATTTTAGATTGCTTTGTGACAGTAATTTTCTCCCATATGGCAAAAGTATGTTAGAGGGTGCTAGGCGAGTTTGGAAACAATTAAGTCTAATGGAAGATGCGATGTTAATTCATCGTATTATGCGTGCTCCAGAAAAAAGAATTTTTAAAGTTGACATTGGTAATATCCCACCAAATGAAGTAGACAATCACATGGAGAGAATCATTAGTCAGATGAAAAAAACTCCATATCTTGATCAAAATACCGGCGATTATAACCTTCGTTTTAATTTACAAAATATGGTTGAAGACTTTTTCTTGCCGGTTCGTGGTGGAGATAGTGGTACCTCTATAGATAACTTGCCAGGTTTAGAGTGGACAGGTACAGACGATATTGAATATCTTCGTAATAAAATGATGGCGGCTCTTAAAATACCTAAAGCATTTTTGGGTTATGATGAAACTGTAAGTGGTAAAGCTACATTAGCAGCTGAAGATATTCGTTTTGGTAGAACAATTCAAAATCTTCAACGAATGGTTATTAGTGAATTAAACAAAATAGCAGTAATTCATTTGTATAGTCAAGGTTATAGAGACGAAGCTTTAGTTGATTTTAGTTTGGAATTAACCAACCCATCTACTATATTTGAAAAAGAAAAACTTGATGTTTGGAAGAGTAAAGTTGAAGTCAGTAAAGATATGCAGACTGAAAAACTCTTTAGTAAAAAATGGATATATGAAAATGTGTTTGGTATGTCTGATCAAGATATGATTACAATGCAAAAACAATTGGTTGATGATGCTAAAGGCATGTATCGATTTAAATCAATTGAAGAAGAAGGTAATGACCCAGCATTAGAATTCTTAAAAGCTCAAGATAGTGAAGGTGGCGAAAGTACCGAGGGTGGCGAAGGTACCGAGGGTGGAGATCTAGGTGGTTTAGAAGGTGGGGGAGATGAATCAGGTGGTGGTTCAGAGCCAGAAGCTGGAGGAGATACTGGTGGGGGTGGTGAAGAATTACCACTTACTGAAAAATCTAAAATGACACCAGCCGAACTTGAGAAATATAATAGAGAAAAAGAAAAGAGAAGAAATCGAGATCAAAGTGGTAGAAAAGATGCTAGAAAATATCCATTTGGCGAAGATCCTCTTGGTTCTTTAGAGATGAACTCTGATCCTGACTTATCAACAACTCATAAATTTAAAAGTAAATCTCCATTATCTTTAGAATCACTTAAGTCAATGTTTGATGATTTTGAACAAAGTAAAGACATACTTAACGAAAATGAAGAATCTGAGAAAGGAATTAGTGGCTCTTACATGGACGAAATAAATATCAAAGAATAACAAAAATCTTTAGAATTTAATTAAAAAAATATTTTAATTCATATTTATAAATAATAAACAAAGCGTATGCGCAAAAAAGTCAAACATTCTAAATTTAAAAATAGTGGAATACTATTTGAACTATTGACACGCCAAATAACGGCTGATATTTTAGCGGGGCGAGATGATTCTTTTACCAAGAAACTAATGTTTAGATATTTCAATGAAAATACTGAATTAGGTAAAGAGTTTCAATTGTACAATTTTATAGTGAAAGAATCTTCAAAAAATTCAGAAGTAGCTGAAAGACTTTTGAATGTTGTTCTTCATGCTCGTACAAAACTTAACTCTAAAGAGTTAATGAATCAGAAATATAATCTTGTTAAAGAAATTAAAGAAAAGTATCAAATTGATGAATTTTTAAAAAATAAGATTCCAAATTACAAGTTGTATGCTTCGATATATAAGTTGTTTGAAAATCAATCATCAACTACTGATGACTTTGATGTTAAAGAGATTTTAGAATCCAGAGAATTTATTACTGGGCACTTAATTAAAGAAAAATTAAATGAAGAAAAGCAATTAGACCTTTATGGTTCTCAACCTGCTGAAGTTAAATTAATTGCTTATAA
>Ga0255777_10003945_pt1 | contig 12441 bp, 12 predicted proteins | sample 101ome_15_FD_179975 | JGI IMG/M metagenome (GOLD analysis project Ga0255777, IMG submission 179975) | Coastal salt marsh microbial communities from the Groves Creek Marsh, Skidaway Island, Georgia - 101402AT metaG (version 2) | ecosystem: Environmental > Aquatic > Marine > Intertidal zone >...
TACGTTCCAAGAAAGTTTGGAACATTGGACAACCCAATACGTGAAGAATGGGAACAAGAAACCATCCCAGAGTTCCAAAGACCCCGACGAGAAACGCGCGGGTGCATGGCAAAACACACAGCGTCAAGATTATAAAAACGGCAAACTGTCGGCAGAAGAACGTATCGAATCGTTGAACAAAACACCCGGTTGGACTTGGGAAGAAGAAGATCCGTTCCCAGAACAATTGGACAATTGGACAACCCAATACGTGAAGCATGGGAACCAGAAACCATCCACGAAATCCACAGACCCCGAGGAGAAACGCGCGGGTCTATGGCAAAGCACACAGCGTCAAGCGTATAAAAATGGCAAACTGTCGGCAGAACGTATCGAATCGTTGAACAAAACACCCGGTTGGACTTGGGAAGAAGAAGATCCGTTCCCAGAACAATTGGACAATTGGACAACCCAATACGTGAATAAGGGTAACAAGAAACCATCCACGAAATCCACAGATCCCGAGGAGAAACGCGCGGGTCTATGGCAAGGCATGCAGCGTCAAAAGTATAAAAAAGGCAAACTGTCGACAGAACGTATCGAACTGTTGAACAACACACCCGGTTGGACTTGGGAAGAAGATGATCCATTCCAAGAAAGTTTGGACCATTGGACAACCCAATACGTGAATAAGGGTAACAAGAAACCATCCTCGAAATCCAAATACCCCGACGAGAAACGCGCGGGTATATGGCAAGGCACACAGCGTCAAGCGTATAAAAAAGGCAAACTGTCGGCTGAACGTATCGAAGCGTTGAACAACACACCCGGTTGGACTTGGGAAGATGAAGATCCGTTCCAAGAACAATTGGAAAATTGGACAACCCAATACGTGAAGAATGGGAACAAGAAACCATCCGCGAGTTCCAAAAACCCCGAGGAGAAACGCGCGGCTGAATGGCAACAACATCAGCGTCAAGCGTATAAAAAAGGCAAACTGTCGGCAGAACGTATCGAAGCGTTGAACAACACACCCGGTTGGACTTGGGAAGATGAAGATCCGTTCCAAGAACAATTGGAAAATTGGACAACCCAATACGTGAATAAGGGTAACAAGAAACCATCCGCGAGTTCCAAAGACCCCGACGAGAAACGCGCGGCTGAATGGCAACAATATCAGCGTACAGCGTATAAAAAAGGCAAACTGTCGGCAGAACGTATCGAAGCGTTGAACAACACACCCGGTTGGACTTGGGAAGCAGAAGATCCGTTCCCAGAACAATTGGACAATTGGACAACCAAATACGTGAATAAGGGTAACAAGAAACCATCCGAGAGTTCCAAAGACCCCGACGAGAAACGCGCGGGTCTATGGCAACAACATCAGCGTCAAGCTTATAAAAACGGCAAACTGTCGGCAGAACGTATCGAAGCGTTGAACAAAACACCCGGTTGGACTTGGGAAAGTTGAACTTTCATTCTAAAAAAGTACCCCATGAGTATAATACAGACGTCCATAGGTATAAATGAATGTTGAATTATGGTGAGTTGGGTTAGAACCTCGTTGCGAACCGGCATGTGTAGAGGCGGTTTGTGTGAGTTTGATTGTTTCTATACTGATATGATGTTTGAGTTACTGAACTGTATTTCTTTTTTTTTGAAATATGGTTTATAAATTCAATAAAATCGACCGAATATCCACAATAATGTTTCTTCCCATAGGACTTGTGCAAGGTACATCCGTATATCCTTGTGGACTGTAGTGGACTGTATTCGTAATATTGTTTGTTCAACAACTAAATCATATTGATGAATCATAATTAGGATACGGAGAATTTGTTCCACAAGGAATGGGAATCTGAACGTGTAATTTGAATCCTGTTACTTGTAATTGGCTGTTTCGTCGTGCTTTGTGTTTTTATTTGCAATGCGAATCATCAAATTCTGCAACCAAATGTTCATGATATGTGTTTTTTGATTACTATCAAATTTCATAATGACTACAAAGTTATTATAGAAAAATATTTTTTAACACCTGGGTATGATTTGGAATTATCAGATTTTAAACAGCGTGTTTTTAAGAAATGACTGCTTATTCCATCATATTATACATACATAGGGATTAGTGTAGAGGTATGATCCCTTTTTATAGAGTGACCTATTTGAAATGAGCACTGTGGTGAATACATTTACATCTTCATCGAAAATTCCAACACGGTCACCATTTATGGGCGTTCAACATGTTGGACACGTTTCCCTTCACTCGCTACAAATGTTTGAATCAGGTATTCAGACTTAATTTATGAATGGTGTACACTAAGAACAAACCGTAAAAGTTTTTTGAAAAAACATCTAGTATATTGTAAGATATGTTTTTTAATTCTTTGGAATTCAACGAAACGATACCATAAGCTGCCCATAAAGTAAACATTGTTGCGAATACAAAAGAATTCTTTGAAGACAGTGATGAGAAGTTTGAATACATTTCGTAAAAAAGAAGCCCGAAGAATACGAATCCAAAAACTGTGGAGTAAATGATTGAAATGAAATTTATTTCTTGAAGAAATCCCATGAGAAGCATGAGCCAATTGTTAACAAACATATAACTAATAGATTTCCAATGTTCTTTTGCAAAGTCATGAATACGAAAACCAGTATTAGATTCTATGTTGTTATAATGAAAATATGCTACCGTGGATAAGATCATTGTTGGTGTTGTGAAAACCCAGTCAATGTATCGATATTTTGCAAGATCGGATGGGTACATTTGTTTTGAGATGATCAATGTAAACCAAATGTAAAAACATATTTCTACAAATTGAACAACATTTTCAAGGAGTAGAGCATCTTTTAGAATGATGTCTTTTTTGCTAACAGGAGTAGATTGGGTTTTCACAGAAATCGCAAAAATAATGAGTTGCATCATGAGAGAAAGAAACATAGTTGTTCGTACTGATGAAGATTCTTTCATTTGTTAGTTTATGTATAGAGAGAAAACTGTTAATCCACATCAAGAAAAATTTGACGATTGTTTGTTGAATTGAAAAGTTGGAAACAACCTTTGACGAATAAACTAAGAATTATAAAAATGGAGTACCTACGATGTAATGATTGTACCACCGACGAATCTTGTATACACTGTCGACATATGATTGATCAGTTCTTGAATGTTTTGAGTATCCGAGAAAGAGACATAAAATCAAAAATTAAAATATTTCATTACGATGTCGCATATATTAACTATATGAATGATCGTTTGAAAAACATTGAGCAACGAATAAATTTTATCAAAACAATAGAGAGTTCAATATGACTTTCAGAACTGCAATAGCTTCGTAAAGTCTTCTATTGGATGGAATTTCCATATTGCATGGCATCCAACTGGATCTGGATGGTATATCCATTCTACAGAAAAAGATTTTGCTTCTTCAATTGAAGGTAGTTCGTGAATATCTAAATGATTAGATATAAAAACGTCTTCATTTAATTTACCGCGAGTATGCTCACTACATATTTCTATCATTCTCTTCACATTTCGAAGGGAGAAACCGCCGTTACCAACCCTTTTGTTTCCTAGTTGAACATTTGGATTGTCTGGCCAGTCGTTTGGAAAACCCACCCACGGTGCACCCACATAGGAAAACTTGAAGAAATGTTCTGGAATTCTCTTTCGTATGAATGCATCCCATTGGATAAACAATACAAACTGGGTGTTAAGTTGTGAATATAACGTTGGATCGCAACAAATATCTGAATATTTTTGAGATTTCTCATAATTTGAAAGAGTATCGTTATCATCAAATGATAGTTTGATATATGTAACGTTTTTCCAATTTTGAAGTATTTTTTTGAAGAATGTTTCATTCTTAATGCTATGTACAATGAATAGGGATACATCACTCCCTCCGTACACGTGAGCAATTTGTTTTATGAGTTGTTTGATAAATTTTTGTTCTCTGAATTCCAGAAGCACAATTCCGAGACGATTTCCATTCGGAAGTTGCCATACAGTTTTATAGCTTGGCGGTTCTTCAATTTTGTTTATATAAAGTTCGTATATATCTTCTGATATGTCTTCCATTATTGAGTAAATTAATAAAATGTTAAATGAAAATAATGAAAAAATTTAAAGAGATGGTTATTATCGAGAATAAAGCTTCAAAACCTGTCGTCATCTCGATATATACTTTTTAATAAGTTCAATCTGAATGAAAGGGTAAGCATATCGATCGAATGCTTGTATCATGTGTCTATTCAGCTCGTGTATGACAATTTGTTGATAATATAATGAATGATTATGTCGTGTGTGTAATTTTAATTCATCTGGAGAAATTTGACGATTGTGTAATTCTTTTCTGAATTTTCAAAATTAATAATTGTTTCAGAATATAAATCTGAGATGCTTTCAACGTTGTATAATAACAACTCTAATGAAGTAACTGTGGGTATAGATGAAGCCGGAAAGGGATGTATGATAGGAAGAGTATACGCTGCAGCGGTGATTTGGGACCCTTCAAAAGATGCGAGTCGGATAAGGGATTCAAAAAAGATATCTCGTAAGAACCGTAAAGTTCTCAGAGAGTACATTGAGAAAAACTGTGTAGCATATGGGATCGGATGGGCATCTAACACTGAAATTGACGAAATAAATATATCGAACGCAACGTTTAATGCTATGCATCGCGCTTTAGATCAGATAGATGTTCATTTTGATCGAATTCTTGTAGATGGTAATCGGTTTAAACCATATAAATGTAACGTACATAGTTGTATTGTCGGTGGTGATGATCAATATGTGAATATAGCGGCTGCGAGTATTCTAGCAAAGGAATATCACGACGAATGGATAAACAATGAGTTTGCAGATGATGATAAATATGATTTAATGAACAATAAAGGGTACGGTACAAAAAAACATATTGAAGGCATAAAAAAGTATGGGGTGACTTCGTATCATCGAACATTGTATTGTTCAAAATACACATGATTCACTAAATACCAATACTGCAAGGTTATTTCCTACGTAAATGTAAATAATGGAAAAGAAATTGAGTGAAATTATCAAAGAGTTAAAACATATAGCTGAAAACTCAACGCGAAATGGTTACATGACTGACGATACATATATAGAACTCAAAAGAACAAACGATTCCATGCAATTGTTATCTACATTATCTACGAAACCAAATCGATTTGCGAAATTTGATTTTTTTAAAAAGTTTCAGTCGAATAAAATTGAACCCAGAGCTTCTGGCGAGTTTGAATCTGCTGTTTCAGCTCTTAAACCTACTAAGGCGGATTTAAAGAAGGCGAGAAAAGAAATGACAGAGTATAGAAAGGCATATTGGACACAGATTTTTAATGATCGTATGATACGATGTATTGGCGAAGATAAATACAAAACAATTTTGAATAACATTGACAAAAATACTGATTTTTTGATGAACGAAGAACAAGTGAGAAAGTTTTGGCGAAAACTGAGTATCGAAGATCGCAAAAAGTATATCAGAGGAGAATATGAATACGATTACTAAAATCTGAATTTGAATCAAAAATTACAAATAGTTATTCCAATGTAATGGTACTTAATATTTTAAATCGATGTGTTTATGTACTAAAAAGATGTATCTATGTGTGTTGATTTTTTTGTGTAGAAATTATAGGAAACTATTTAATTATCCTGGTCAGAATCTGTGTTTTTCTTGGACGTCTTTTTAGTGCGTTTGGCATCTGGTTTCTTGCTATCTTTCTTTGTTGCAATCTTTTTTGTGTTTGACTTACTTTCGTTTTCAACAATTTCATTGGAGTCGGAATCCGAAGACGTAATAGTATCTGAATCGTATGTAGATTTAGATTCGTTATGCTCTTTTGCGCGTGCATTGTAATCATCTTTGACTTCTGGAGAAACGTCCTTCCATGCCTTAGCAAGTACAGAAGTCATCTCTTGAGGAGTGATGTCTGGTTGTTCTTCTTTAATAACCTTACGATGTTCGCGCATGTATAGGTGGTATCCAGAGATACGATGTGTAGACTTTGTGACTTTTTTATTCGTCTTCACTTCATCGACCATTTTCGTGATGATGGTCTTAATATCATCAGTCAGTAGTTTTTCCTTATCAAGACGGATAATAACGTCGTTGTACGCATTGCGAGTAATGTCGTTCAGCCCGTTTTGAACAGACTTCATGAATGTGGATGTAGCCATAGTTGAAGGTATGTGTAACAAGTTGTTTAACGTATGAGAGTTTGTTTGTTTTGATGCTGGTATGTGGATATAGAAAACGTCAATTTTTTTCGTTTTTACTGTGAAAAATATTACAATAAAATTAAAGAATTAATGACAAAATTATGTCCTTTGAAATACATGTTTGGTGTGCCACGTGAGGGAGTTCACTCGTGGCGAATCGTGGGAGACTCTGCGGGGGTTGATTATTTTGGAACGATTGGGATTTCAATTTTAATAACGTATTTAACGAGTTTGCCTATTGATATTGTGACTATTGGAGTCTTTTTGACCAGCATGTTTTTACATTGGTTATTTTGTGTTCCAACAAACTTTAATAAGTGGATAAAGATGGTATAAGATGGTATAATCTGAAAAAGACAACAAGAAATTGGTATATCGTAAGAATAAAATGTTTTACTGTTGTTGTTTTATATGTTGAATAATCTAGTGAAATATTCAGCTGGCATCATTTTGAGAAATACTAAAGTTAGTGAAACGATTCATAAGGTTTGATTTATTTGATGGTAATGAATGTACATTATTCTTTTGAGCTTTTATAAACAACGATGTGGACCCAATAAAGAAACATTTTTTTCGTGCTCGACTCACTGCGGTATATAATAATTGTTTGCATTCGTTACTAGTCCATGAGAATTCATGATCTGGGTGGATGATGATCACAACATTGTCGTATTGACTACCTTGTACTTTATGAATAGTCATGCAGTAGGCGAGTTGAAATTCTTCTTGGAGAACATCTGTAGTCAATGTTTGCTCAGATCCCGATTTGTATTTAACGATCACTTCATATGGATTGTTTCCTATGGTTAACTTCCCGACATCACCATTTGCGTATAGACATTTATTGGCATAGTCATTTACAGTTCTAACAACAAAATCGTTGACATAAAATGATGTATTGTTTTTGTCAAATGATTTATGAAGCAGTGTTTTGTGTTTTGGAAGGTAAATAGTTTGTAATAATCGAGAGATTTCTACCGTCCCTGTGTTTTGTTTGTTTTGTGGACTGATGAACTGTGTATTTTCGGTAGAAAGAGAAAATCTATCAATCAGTTTACGAATATTTGTTTCTGAAAATGAATAGAAGTGAACGCTGTTGTAATCGAAACAGCTAGTGTTCACAAGGATATTCTTACTGATGCGTAAAATCAAGTCTTTTAAAAACCCTTCACCTTGTCGTTTTATTTTGGTTAACCGAAATATCTTGATTATCTTAGAATCAATGAGTGAGGCTAATGGATTTCCAATACCGATTGGAGGAAGTTGTTGATGGTCTGCCATAATGATGAGTTTACAATCGAATACAACGCACCATGAACAAATGTCATAAAACAGAATGACATCCACCATTGAAAACTCGTCTATTACGAGGACTGTTGGTTTGTTGGTCATATTTTTATCGAATACGTCATAAATCATCTTGTGAAGAGTTCCGGCTATGTGTTTTTCGTTGTTGAGAATGTTGCATTTATTTTGCAAATTGTTCACAGCCATTCCAGTTGGTGCCAACAGATACACAGCATCGTTGCGATGAAATTCGCATATTGCGTGAGCGATGGTTGATTTTCCTGTACCTGGTAATCCGCATATCACTGTGAATTTTTCTTGTAGTGCGTGTTTTACTGCACGTAATTGTTGTGAAGTTAATGTGATATTGTTTTTAGATTGATATGTTGATAAAAAATGATCACTGGTTTTTATTGATTGGATAGAGTCAGTTTGAATGTAGTGTTCAAGCAAGATATCACTGATATCGATTTCGAGTTGATATAATTCTGGTAGCGTGATATACGTTTTATCATTGAAACAAATTTCCATACTAACTTGAATAAGGTCTTCAATATTTGAAAATACACTGAGAAAAGATCTGAACACCTGTATTTTGTCACCGTATATTGAGTTGTGGTGGGAAATGAGTTGGTTATATAGCCAAGCTTTGATTCTTTCTCTTTCCGGAATGTTTAGCTTGTATGTTTTTGAGATTTCTTCAGCTTTGTCGAAGCTTAGTATTTTCAAAGGTAGCTGTACGTACTTGAAAGGGTTGACGACAATGTCACTGAATGTGTACTCTGCATTCTTTTTGAATACGTATAGGAGACGAAACAAACTGTTTGGATGTATATCACATATTCCAATCAGTTCGTTCAAAATGAACTTGTGGTTGTGAATGAGTTTCGAATCTTTTTCGAGGATGTCCGAGAAAGCGTGTTCGTTTCGTATATCCGAATATTTTTGATAAAGGTGACAACTGAGTTCTTTAACTTTCTTTCGTTTTGAAGCCATAAATTTTTTGTGCAAAAACAGGTGCTTATGATTTACTTGAACAAGTTTCAACTTTAAATACTGTCATTTTTTAAAAAAGTATAGTATATTGTGAGTATATTATAGCAATTGATAAATGAGTTGAAGCAACACAAAAAGGTAAAACTATAAAACACATTAAATTAAATCATATCAATGAATCTAGTACTCTCAAACTATTACTAATCACAACTAATAACAAATTCACATATTGTCAATCAAAGTGGATACAGTTTCATTTGTTGAACTGAGTTGTTTGATTTTTTGTTCAGTTGAACTGATTGCTACATTCTTTTGATGAATTTCGTACATGATTGCAATACCGAATATCCAGACACTTGATATGACAATAAAACAAATTGTTGCAACTAGTTCTTCAAATGCATGTGCAAGAGTATGAATGATGATTACCATGAAGAATATATTTAAGAGACACATGATAGTCATATTTTTATTGTATCCAAATTCAAGTTCTGATTTACGCTCTGTATGTAGTTCAATAATCTCTTGTTGGTTTTTCAGATAACTTTGAAGAGTGTTGCGGCTTCTGGTGATAGAATCGAGTTCTTCATCGAGCTCATCATATTCTGCTTGTTTCTCAATGAGTTGTTTCTTAAGATCTTGGATTTCCTTTGTCATTGCATGGTTGTGAAGAATGATGTACTGTTCAGTCGCAGTTGTACTTTTTTCCATTTGTGATTTGTCAGCACCGAGCTCTTTAAGAAGAGATTCATAAGGCATTGACATTGTTTACGATTGAGTTATTGAGACCAGATATGATATATTACCTTCAAAATATCATGAAGTGTCAATTTTTTTATGTGGTCTATTTTTAGTCTTTGGATGTGAAAAATATATTATTAAATGTAGAATACTACGACAAAGAAGAAACCAAGTCGACTACCATGCCCGTAAGTTTATCTGTAGGTGTACCATTTGGATTCGACGGTGTAGCGTTATTGAATAACTCCGTACCTTTTAGTCTGAGGAATTTCAATCTTATTGAAGGTCTGCGAAATGCGGTTTCAATTTTATTCTGTTGTTCTTTTAATTTCTCGGTTGAAATTCCTTTCTGGAGTTCTTTTTGTATGGCTTGAATAGTCTTCAACATGTATTCGGTTTTCTTCAATATAAGTTGTTGACTATTGTCGTCAGGTTGTAAAAAAGGATTATTCGATTTCAAGTTTAGATCTCTTTGTATCAAACGGGCACTTTGACGTGGTGCAGGAGAAGATTTTTTCATCCTTTTTGGTTGTGGTGGTGGAGCTGGCCGAGGCGGTGGTGGTGGTGGTGGTGGTGGTGGTGGCGGTGGTGGCGGTGGTGGCGGTGGTTGTTGGATACGTGTTGGAGAAGTGTGTTTTGTTGGTGGTTGTTGAAAATTTGGTGAAAAACTATGGAAGGGTGTGTCTTTTTTGCTAGAGATCGATTTCATAGGAGATTGTGAATTGTGTCCAAGTTTATGATTGTGTGCACACATTTCACGTAGCAGCGCGAGTTCTTGTTGAAACGCTTCTGTAACGATCTGTAATTGTGTTTTTTCGGGTCTGGCCCTAGGTACACTTTTACGTTTTGGGGTATTGCATTGTACATACAATGTGGTTGCTTTTGTTTTTAGTTTGTTGAACTCGTGTGGTAATTGTGTCGTTTTGATTCGAATCGAATTTGGCGGGTTATGTTGTTTTTTTTTAGTAGGCATTTACATCATCATGGATATTTTTTAAAAAAAATGATTAATTATTCTTTCGAAGTGATGTTGTTTAATATCGAATCACTTGTTTTATGTGTTCACAAAGTGTTTTTTTTATGAACTGGACGGTGTCACTACTAAATAATGCGAGTTTTGTATATGACAGAAATAGAGAAACATCGGTGCAAAGTAGCTACTTTGTAGCTACTTTTCTCGTTTCGCGGGGCACTACAAACATGGTGCCGAGTACGGTGCCGAGTACGGCAGATGGCGTGCAGTGGGACGTGATGGGGAAGGGCTCAGGGAAGCGAGCGCCGGATGACAAGCATGTCGTCAACCGTGCCAGAACGGCTCGCCGTTACGCACTAGGTGGCCGTCAGGCGTGCGCTGGGGCAAGTGGCACGAGCCGTGACGGCCGAGAGCTGCTTGCTTCTGGGTGTACCTACAGTCGGGTCGCTTGGAGGCACCCATAGCGCGAAACCTACAGCTTCCTACGCGTGGGCTCGCTCAGTCTACTCCTGCGCTTCGCTGCGAGACAAAGTAGCTACTTTGCACCGATGTTTCTCTATTTCTGTCATATTTTCAAAAGTTATTTAATGTGTGAATGATAAGACCAGTGATCATGCGAACAATGATTTTGTGTTTTTATTCGCTAAATATTTATTACATCAGACACATTCCCGTTTGGGTGCTACGTTCTCAGCCTCGCTTCTTATGCAACTACGAGTTTGTGGTCTTAATCGATGTCTCTACTTTATAGGAGTTTTGTTTGGTTAGACGATGTATGTGACGTGTGTATTGTATATTCATTCAATAACTTCAAAATTGTGTTTGTTTTGTTTACAGAAAAAAAAAAGAATGTGTTTATATTGTAGAATGAGAGTTATATATTGTTTAACGTTATGTGCATTTCTAATTATATTGTGGTACATTGAACAATGTGTGCGTAATAGAAAGCATATCCTATTAACAGAGAATTTTCAAACCTTACCAACAATCAATATCGTACCCTACGCCACCTTTTCCTCAAAAAGGATTTGGAAGTATGAAATAGGAACAGACATGAGTTTAATCAGTATACATGATGATTTGCTGAATGCAAATACTAATAACATAAGAGATTTTCACTATAATAATGTGTATTATGTCAACATAGGATATGGTAGTACTACTTCTACAAGTAATACACTTATAACCCTTTCAACTGATAGGAACCATTCAAGATTAGACCAGAGTAAAATTGTTCAATATTTTGTACCTTTTTTGGATTATCACATAATACTTTATAATGATGGTTTACTTTATGACAAAAATGGTGTTAAGTATCAACCTGCACCCGTATTTACAAATTACAATGAAACCATAATGAAGATAGACTATTGTCTGGGGGATTGTTTGTGGGTGTTAACAAACTATCATTATGTATACAAATGGGATTTTAAAACGAATGTATTATCACTAGTAAGTGAACAACATGAAATCGTCAGCATATATGGTGATAGATTCGATTCTTCCGTTTACATGATATCGTCTGAAAACAAATTATTCTTAGGAGACACTTCTGGTTTGGTGTCTTGGTTTCCTTCATGGAATTTTATTGATGTTATTCGAAACGGACTAAATACAATATTACGAAGGCGTGATGGTGAAATATATATAAACGGAATTACACAAGTAAAGAAGAGTTCTAGTCGATTTACGAACAGTGGTGGTCCAATTGCAATGACTAGCAGTGAGATATTGATGACTGAAACTGTGAGTAGTGGAAGTGAGAAGTGTCTAGTAAAATATGATATAACTTTATCTGCAAACAATGATGAGGTTCAGCTGGATAATAGAATAGAATACCCCGAGTTAAAAGACATTGGAAATATAATGGTCTTAAAAGACTCAACTGGCAAAGATGTTGTAGTTTTTACGTCAACACATTCTGATATTCAATGCGGAACTAACCAATATAGAGATGAAATTAGTTTTGTTTGTATGCCTTGTGATGATCATAGACATAACACTGATGGTGGTGAATGTAATCTATGTCCCGCAGGAACAGAAAGATTTACCGGGTATACTACTTGCACTCCATGTGATGCGATATCAAGTTCAGCCACAGGAACTGCTTGTTCACGGTGTCCTTTGAATAGTGTCCAGGATTCCGACGACCCATCCCAATGTAGCCAATGTCCCGCAGGAACAGAAAGAAAGGCCAGTGATCTTCGTTGCGTACCAT
>Ga0255777_10003959_pt1 | contig 12425 bp, 2 predicted proteins | sample 101ome_15_FD_179975 | JGI IMG/M metagenome (GOLD analysis project Ga0255777, IMG submission 179975) | Coastal salt marsh microbial communities from the Groves Creek Marsh, Skidaway Island, Georgia - 101402AT metaG (version 2) | ecosystem: Environmental > Aquatic > Marine > Intertidal zone > Salt...
TGAGTTTTCTGGTCAAGCGATCCCTTGTGTGGGTTCCTGTGATCGGATGGATCTGCCTGCTGCTCGGCTTCCCAAGGCTGCGCCGGACGGGATCTCCCCAGGATAGAGCGCTCGATCTCAACGCAGTTTCTCAAGCGGCTGAACAGGGCGTAGCCGCCCGTCACGCACTACTCATTTTTGCCGAGGGTACGCGCTTTACGCCGAAGAAACGGTCAGACCAAAACAGTCCTTTTGATCATTTGCTGCGCCCTCGAGTCGGCGGCTTTGCTGCCGCTTGCCAAATTTTCCCCGAAGGCACACCCATCATCGACCTGTCTATCTATTACGACGGAGGTAGCCACTTCTGGCGATGTCTTGGCGGCGCAACAAAAGTCATTCGCGTGGATGTTTCGACCCATTCGCTCGATCAAACCATGAGCGCCGAGGCATTTCTCAACGAGCGCTGGGAGGCCAAAGACCGCTGGCTTGAGTCCCAACTCGACGCTGGATCAGACGAGATTCCCACAACCTGATACTCATTGGCCAAAGGGGCCCCTCTCGCTCTCTGAGATGAGCGTTTGGCCGCGCGTTCCTTACATCCAACCATCCGACGTATCAGAAGAGAGTGGCATCATGTCATCTAACAAGCCTGCTGTGGAGCGGCTAAAAGCGGCGAGCGAATCACTAGACAAGGCGGACTCATCTCCACTGAGCAATGCCTGATCGACATAGATGTCAATGCCAAGCAGCTCATCTCTAAACAGCGAGAACAAGGACCCGTCACCGAACAAATCGATATCGCTCTCGATCACTGAAAGTGCATTGATATCAATGCCATCAAGACTCAACTGGTCTTCCGCATCTCCTCTAATCACCAGCATGCGATGGCCATTGCCAGCCCCGAGGACCTCAAGGCTGTTGTCTTCTACCCAATCAATGACATCAGCAACATCCAAGTTGAGGACATCAGCAGTCTCATTGCCAGCCATAGAAATCACTTCGAAATTCTGAAGATTAGCGGCGGTGTCTACCCCGTCGATATTTGAAAGATCAATCGAGCCACTGACAAGCAACGTGTCGATTCCTAATCCACCATTGACGGCAGTGTCAGCGACATCGAACACGATCTGATCGCTGCCCCGGCCACCGTCAATCTGATCACTCCCAAGCAGACCATCGATCACGTCGTCTCCATCTCGGCCATGCAGCGTTTCTGCCTGATCTGTTCCCGTGACTGCCTCGCTTGCCGATGTACCAAACTGGCTCCTGCCCCCATCCGCTTCATGGACCACCACATAAATCGAGCCATCTACCATGATGGACTGACCGTTATGAGCCAGATGTGTAAAACGCTCTACCGTCTGCTCGACCTCTGCCGGACTGCCGGGAGACACTGTGGAGACCCCTAACCGGGATACCGACAGGAAAGTATCCTCAATAAAAGTAAAGTCCCCATACAAATCAATTTGATCCCCCAATTGACCACGAACCACGATGCCGGACTGGCCATCAATCAGCTCATTGCCGCCATCATTGAGACCAGCGATCGCCTCGGCATCTAAGTGAATTCGATGCTTGGTCGACTCGTCGCCATCGTTCAGATCGATCACCTCGATGCGATCGAGGCGCATTCCCCAAAACCCCTGACCGTCAGTCGTCATCCTAAAATCGAAGGTAATGAAGCCCTCCCCATCGAGGACACCTCCCGCAGGCATCACTACTGTGTCGATACCCGCGCCGCCGTCGATACGTCTGAACTCCATCGAAGCGAGCGTGAAGGTATCGTCACCAACCTCGCCATAGGCTGTCTGTCCTAATCCAATATTCTGGATTAGATCGTCCTTATTCGCCGCACTGGCATCTCCTACAAAGTGCGTGATGTTGGCGCTAGTCAAAAAATCAAAAGTATCGGCGGTATCGGCGACGCCCACAGCAACCATCGACGCGTCTACGGCAACAATGTTGATCTCATCGAGCCCTGATGAGGTTTCCGTCAGCAATTCAATATCTGCGACTAACCCCGTTCCGGCGTCGATCACTAGTCCATCAACAGATGAGAACGCCCCCAAAATGAGTGGCGCAGCGACTAAGGTCACACTACTTTGAACGGCAGAAGAAGACGCTAGATTCAACACCAACCTTCCACCGGATAACAGAATAGAAGGCTCGCTCGTGCCACTATTCGATGCAAGCAGTTGGTCGCTATTGCCACTCACTAGGTTTGCATCGATGAAAAGCTCACCGGTTGCATCCAGCACGAGCCCACCAGAGCCATCAAGATTCAAGATGCCGTCGTCGTCTCCACCAACATCCAAGGACCCTTGAATAACAACCTGGCTATCGGAGGCGACGAGATGGAAGGTCTGCGCATTAGCGGCGTCGGTAACAAGGCGACCCCCTTCGCCAACCAATAATTGATCCCCTGCTCCAAGCGTCAAGGTAGAGGCAGCCGTCGAGGTCCCAAGAACGGCATCTTCATACCGACCCAGCGTAACCAAGCCTGTGACCTGATGCGTGACCGAGCCCTGGCCATCGAGCGTTAAGGACCCAAGCACCGTTAAATCCCCTGATCCGCCAAGCTGAGCCTCGATAACCGTGACGTTCGCACCGCCACCGGTTTGCTGCGGCATCATGACACCGGCAACGATGTGTCCCTCATTCTCGAGCTGCCCACTCGCGGTGCTGTCACCCACTATCAGCGTAACAGCCGCATCGCCAGCAAGGTCGTATATCATCAGCTCACCATGCAACAGCACGTCTTGAGCAAAAGTAATCGAGGCACTTACGCTGGGAGCCGTGAGCGAACTCGACTGGTTAATGGTGCCTGCATAACCTGCTGCGTCCAGCATCGAAACATTAGCTCCGACATGAATCACGCTGGTGAAGTCAGTAACTAGTTGCCCCGAGACCGTAACCTCTCCCTCCAAGAACACCTGCCCGTAGTCAACATTGTAAAAATCACCCTCGATCAAACTGGCGCCAGACAACGCCAGCCGACCCTGATCGACGTTAATCCCCGCCTCATCGCCAACATTTGCCAACACCACGTCCGTCGCCACTCGAAGATCGTGGACAAGCATCGTTCCTTGATTGATGAACTCCACCGGCTCGGTGGAGGAAGCGACGAGTTGAACACTTGCAGCCGTGCTCGCATCGATCACAGGCACTGCCCCGCCTTCGTCAGGAAACTGAAGCTCAACCATTCCGTCCAGCTGGAATACCCAGTCACCTTCGAGTCGTAAAACCGCGACGCCGCCGTTAGCCTGTCCAAATCCATCGATCTCAACGGCTCTGAAAATCGTCTGATCGCTGAGGTTCGCAGTGCTCGGACCACCTGCTCCAGCAGACAACGTGGAAACCGTCGTACCACTTAAGGGACCAAACAATTGGAGTATCATCTCGGCAGCGTCCAACACACCGTTGTCAATCACGAGTTCAACTTCGGTTAATAGCGTTGGGTTATCGAAGTAACTCTGTGTAGCTGTGATCCCTAGTATCCCCGAACCCGAGATGCTCTCATCTGACAATACGTACCGATTCGACTCGCCGGACGTTGACTGAAGTTCAATTACGCCATGATTATCAATCCCCACATGCACTGCCGCGTCAGTCGCCCCGGGCAGCCAAACGATCCACCCTGTGTTGTCAATGAATCCAGCGCTGGCAACCGTTGTGCTGGTCAACACCAATTCACCTGCATTCGCGACGTCCACATCGATCGTCGCTGCATCGATACTCATCTGTCCTGAGGGCGTCAATCGCACAGAACCACCGCCTTGAAGCATGGACCCCTCTAGGAGGATTAGTGAACCCGCAATGACAAGATCAGCGCCTATATCCAACAGCGCGCTCGAGCCCACTGAAGCGTCAAGGATTAGCTGCTGGCCATGAAACACGCCAGACTGATGGGTAGTAACCAGCGAGCCCCCTGACGCAACCGACAGGGTCACTGGGGTCAGTGACACCGAACCTGCCTGTCCCTCCAAAGAGAAGGAACGAAGGCTTACGACCTCTCCCTCGCCAACAGTGGTATCCACGAGCACAAGCACATCATCAGTCGTAGTAGGCGTGGCCGTTTGAATGCCGTCGAGCCTAATCTCAAACCCATCGCTTACAACCACACTCGTGGTCGATGTACCAGCAGTGGTCCCAGCATCGGATCGCAGACTCAATTCGTATCCGGCTGGCAAGTTCGAAGAAACAGCCGACCATTCGCTACCGGATTCAACGTTGGTGCTAAGAATCCACTCGAAGGAGCTCTGTCCCCCAAAGCGCTCATACATTGACGATGAGCTCACCAATTCAGTGGGTGAGATGGGATCACTCGCTGTCGCAGGGAAGAAATCGAGCGCGAGCCCTCCTAAATCTTTCGCCGCATTCGTTGTGCCATCCGTCTGAATGAGGCCATCAATAGAGAGCCCCATTAAAAAAAGTTCGCTGGCCGATCCCCCTACCGACAAGGCGAGCACGCTCGTTGGACTGAGCGTTAAGTCCCCTGTAATCGATAGTTGTCCGCCTCTTGGATTGTCGAATCCCCCTTGTGCGACCTCTGCCCCATCGTCACTTCTTGGCGCCTGAACTTCGATCGTACCGGAATTGGATACATTGCCATTCACGATCACTTGGCCATCGATTAATTCGATGACTCCGCTATTCGTCACGTCCGCATTAACTGTTACCGTCACAACGTCTGTGTTGCCGAACCAAAATCCTGTCTCACTTCCTCCGAAATCTTCTTGGATGATCCAAAGCCCTGCATTGACAAGCTCGGCCGAATTAGCGGCGCTGGAACCGCTACTTTGACCGAAAGTCATCATTAGCGGATCGATCAAAGCGCTGGGGTTACTAGGTGATGAGGACATTTGACTCGTTTCGAAAACGAGCAACCCCTCATTGCTAATCACTTCATCAAAGAAAACCTCACTAGCAGGGGTTACTACACTCGAGAGCGCTTGCGTCGCATCAAGACGAAGCTCAAACACCCCGCCTGAGGCATTGGTTAAGGTTTGAGAAACCTGGTTGCCTCGACCCGAGAATTCGATTTCGCCCTGATTGGTGACGAGGACATTGACCTGATCATCCCCAGCGAACGATAGTTCGTCTCCCCGACTGACCGTTAGCGTCGCCAATTGGCTTGATCCAACCAGTGAAGACAGGGTTACCGCGCCATCAAAATTGACCTCACCTTGAAATTGATTCGTGTTCAGCGAACCGTCGATCGAAATTAATATCGTTTCCGACGATACCGACGCTTGTGAACCAAAGTTCAATTGCCCATAGCCAGAAACTGACGAATCCTGACCTAGGATCACCTCGCCCCCCGATACCGTGAGCGCACTGCTTGGCGCTATCGCGATATCGCCTTGCCGCCAATCCACCGTCTGATTCACGTTAATGAAACTGAGGTCATGATCAACCTGTATGCGCCCTTCCGAACCAAGCACAAAGCCATCGACATCGACTCGATTCGGCGCTGCAAGGGCTTCATAACTCGCCGCTTGATCCGCCGAGGGATTGATCGCTTGGGAAATTAAGCGCCCTTGCTGCGAGAAGTTGCCATTCACCGTAACGGTCGCGACGGAAAACTGATCATCCGCAAGTGAACTGACATCTGTTCCGCTATCAAGCGAAGCAACTAAGCGAAGGCTTCCCTCGTTGTCGAAACTATCTGCCTGTAATCCTGCGCCAGTCGCGACGATCGTCTCGCCAGATGTCGATTGAGTGAAAAGACCTGACTGACTCGCGTTAGTCGAAACCTGCAAAAGCACCGGTTGATCTGGCCCCAGTGCCGCCTGGCCAGACAAATAGATTCGTCCATCGTTCGTCAGAGATCCGCTCACCAGAACGGGCGCCGCAGGCTGATCATCTGTTACGACCTCGAGGTGACCGCCGGGAAGGACAGCTAGCACATCAAAACTGACTGGCGCGGCTTGGGTGACACCCACAACCCCATCACTGGCATCAGTGAACCCAGCTTGCGTGCCGTCCCCAGATGAGTTTACCGAGAAGGTGGCCCCTACCCTCAGTTCAAACGGGTTTTCAAGGGTGCTACCACTCGGCAGGTCAGGAGTTGAACCAATGACGATGTCTGCATTGGCAATCAACACATCTCCGAGCTGAGCACCAAGCACTTGAAGGCCGATTAAGGTACCCGTTAGTGTAACCACATCCTGAGCGACATTGTTTGGAAAGATAACGGTGTTTGGACTGTCGAGAATGACATTGACACCATCGGCACCATAAAGCGTGATGCTGACGGAAGCTGAGCTTGACGCGAGACTGACAAAACGGTCACCCGCTTCTGGCTCCCACAATGACACATCAAGCACACCGCTTGCGGCATAACCAGCAACCAATTCCGATTCGCCAGGAAAATACTCGTAAACCTCAAGGTTACTAAACAGAACCTCTGGACTCCGGATCGCAAGAATAAACTGCTCGGGTACCGGCAGATTATCTCCATCATCCGCGGTAACTCCGAGCACCCAATCTCTATTCGTACTCGACAGAGTGACTTCACCGTTGATGACGGTAATAGTCGCCGAACTCAGATCAGATCCAAGGAACGTTTGCCCATCCGCTGTCAAGGTTGCAGTCAAACCAGATGGAAGTCCTCCGAGGATTTGACGCTCAATCACTTGAACACTAAACGCGTCAAAGTCCTGAAAACTTACCGAAAGATTGAGGTCGCCAGAGACAGTGATGTAGTTGAGAGGTATCGAAATCAATTGAGGCGGGGGATTTCTAATCTCAATCACGAGCTCAGCTTGAACGGTCTCTGATCCATCACTAACCGACACTGTAAATATCTCATCGTTTACAAAAAGCGCATTTTCGAGCGCGGCCGCCTGGGCTAGTTGGTCAGGTAGATATTCGAGAGCGCCCTCGGCCGAGACTCTCAAGGTCCCGTAACGACCTAATATCGATGTCCCAGGCACCACTGCAACCGAGCTATTCCCCAGACTGCCCTCAGCAATACTTGAAACTAAAACTACGTCAGAGACCGAGCCGTCGGCATTGTCAGGATCAATGACATAAGAGAGCAATCCATCATTGATCGCCAAACTAATTGGATCGTTTTGATCCGTCACGAGGGTCGGCCACCCGATTACTGGCGCATCATTTTGCCCCTGGATGACTATCTCGAATTGTTGCAATCCCTCAATAAGATCTTGCTCTCTAGAGAAAATTTCATCCGCATCAAAAGGATTCTCTACATCTTTAATAATTCCATCGCCGTTAATGTCCTGGGCATCATCCGTTCGAAACGTCAGCACTTCAGTGAGTGTCTCACCATCATCTAAACCCAGAACAGCTACACTAGCCGTGTTTAGCTCATAAGCCCAAGATGCAGAAGTAATGCCATTCTCATCAGGTTGATTGTCAACAAGTTGGGCGAAGCTTCCGTAAAGCAAAACAGGAGCGCTCAGAATCCCACCTTCCGCATCTTGAATCGTGTAATTCCCGAGAACTCTAGGGATAATTGAGGAGTCCGCCTGCAGAGATAACTCATCAGATTCGAGCGTTACATTTACAACGCTTGGCGAGTTCTCTGTGTAAATAGTGACGTCGATCGTTGCCGTCGTTCCATCAATTGACGTAAAAATAATAGTGTCCGTCGACTGCTCTGCGAGATTCAATGTTGGATCGACAACGTAAATGAACTGACCATCAACAATCGTCACCTCACCAAAATTTGCCTCTTGCGAAATAATCCCCGACTGATTGGTATCGACATCGCTTACTTCGATGAAACCGCGGGCGATCTGGTCAAAATCCGTTCCCTGCGTGACCTGAGCATCTGTCAACACAAGCGCGATCGACGCAGCGTCGTTCTCACCCTTAATAGTCACAGTCGCCGCTAATTGTGCTCGGCTGATTTCAATACCATCAGCATTTAGCTCGACGATCTCGTAATTGAATGAAACGGTGGTCTCGACCCCGGAGCCCAAACTTCGATAAGCGCTGGGATCGAGCTGAACATCGCCATTTTCATTGAACGAAAAGCCTGAAATGTCACCACTCGCAAGTGAAACATTTTCTATCACCAACATATTGGTCGCGTCGGGATCGGTGCTTTGGCCCCTTAAGTCCAAAACAATCGGAGCATCATCCTGAGACACCTCTAAAGAGAAAGGAACGATGGTTGGGGAGTCGTTCGCGCCTTCGATGGTAATGACCACGCTGGAACGAACGCGACTGAGTTCTTCGCCCGAAGCACTATTTTCAACAACATCAAAAGCGTACTCAACGACACTAGTCTCACCGGCCGCCAGCCCTCGATAGGCCGCTGCGTCAATGGTCAACGAATTCTCGCTGTTATTTGATATTCCCTTTGCGTCCCCCGAAACCAATTCCAAATTATCAATCGTCAGGACATTAGATGCGTCAAGATCAGAGCTTCCCTGCAGTAAGTCCAGCGCTACTACGCCATCATCTTCGCTCACCGCCTCCGAGATCGCGTTCACAACCGGGTTGTTGTTCGTTCCCACCACTCGAATCGATGCGGAGGCAGTCGTTCGGCTAAGCTCATCACCGCTACTGTTTTTTTCGACGACCTCAAAGCGCAGCGTCAGTACTTCTATCTCTCCCTCGGCAAGAGCCCCATAAGAGGCTGGATCTACGGTCACGGAGCCATCCTCAGAAATCGTAAGACCAGCCCGATCGCCCGATTCATAAACCACGTTTTCGATAGAAAGGAAGTCACTGCGGTCCGGGTCAAAACTAGGCGCAAGCAAGTCCTCTGGTAGAAAAGTGGTTGTTCCCTCGCGCTCAGCAATGTTAGTCAGAAAATCGCTGATCACTGGGCTATCGTTGACACCCTCATAGACCAGAGTCACTGTCCCTGTCGCAGATAAGTCAGCAGATGCGACCGTGTAAGAAAACAGCTCGGTGACTGTTTCTCCCTCGGTCAGCCCCAAGATTAAGTCCTCATCAGGATTCACGTTCAACCTGCCATCAATCAATAACAAGCTCCCACTTTGATCCCCGCTCACATCAACAATCGACAAATTCTGCCCCTCGTCGGGATCATTGTCGTTAGAGAGCACTAGATCGGTAACATCGATGGATTGTGAACTCGTCAAGGTGATGACGTCGTCCTCGGCTACAGGAGGATTATCGGGCGGCAAGGGTTGTTCTGTTTGGGTAGGAGGAGGAGCCTCCTCTAACGGCTGGGTTGGAGCGACTTGAACCTCATCTATTTGAAGCGTTGCAACCTCAGTCGAAGATACCGTTAAAAGCGTGCTGATTAAATCATCGCCAGATAAACCTAAAATTTGCGATTGAACTTCTTCAGGCGGTGCCAAGACAAGCATTTCAGAATAATTAGTGGCGGTGTCGAAGATTTGAAGATCGGTTTGCTCTCTGGTGTCTGCACTAATTTCTGATTCGATAACATCAAAGATGTTTAGCTGTCCATCCGCGTCAGATCGCTCCAAATCTGCCCCCACCGATTCACCTTCCGCATTTTCGATCTCCTCAGCATCCTCGCTTTCTAACCCCTGCTCTGAGCTCTCGGGTAACTCCTCTGCCTCCTGACCATCTGATGTAGTGTCATCGCCAGATTTGTCCGAATCCTCTGCCTCTTCACCCTCCTCATCAGCATCCGTATCATCCACCTCAGCATCTGAATCAGAAGGGGGGAGCGCTTCTTCAAGGGCGGCTTGCGCTTGAGCTGGGGGTTCGTCGAAAAACGAAGGTGTCTCGTTGATGACCACGGTCGCGGTATTACCAGGCTCTAAGAGGGTAACCGCATTGTCACCATTGATATCACTAATCTCCAAGATACCTGAGCGGTGGACAATGATTGTGGTGCCAGTAGAGTCAACCACGCCCTCTAATTCCGAACCACGCACACCAACTATCGAGGTTGGCGTGCGAATCGTGGTGTGAACAGTCGCTTGTGTTGCGTCCAACTCCCCGATTTTGCCGCTTTTGTAGTAAAAGCCCCCTATTCGAACCGAGGCCTTAAATTCTCCAGTTCCCTGAGCCTCATCAAATTCAAAATCATCAAATGCAGCTTCTGCGCTTTGGCCCAACTGAAAGCGAGAGCCATCTAGCAATTCGGCTTTGACAAAACTGCCGGGCGCTGTAATAACCACATCTCCCTTGAAGAGCGGATCACCGCGCGCCAGCTGCGCCTCGGAGCCATCAAGCCGCCTTACGGTGACTTGACCCACAAGTAACGTGATGCGTCCAATTTCAACCAGCGCGCCAGTCGAATTCGCGGGTCCTGCAAAGAGGACATCCTGACCGAAAGCTCTTGGTAAAAAACTTCGTACTAGTGAGGGAGAAAGTGCTGCGCCGGTATCAGCAAAGAGTGTTGGCTGAGGCGAAAAACTAAAGTAGTCATGAACAATATGTTGCCGGCCGTCGGGCAACGCGAGGATTAAATCAAAACCTGCTTGGGACAGCTCGCCATGCAATAAAAACGCTGCATCGGGCAGCGCGATATTGTATCCCGCCACTCCTCCTTCAGCCGTAATGCCGGCCGGGGGACTTTCCGATGACAATTGCGCTTTCGATCTGAGACTCAAGCCACACCTGTACCACAGAATTGTCTTTCGAGTATACGATGAATATCTTCAGATTCCATTCAAAATGAGGGATTTGCCGAGCGACTTCAGATACCTAGCGTCGCACCGTCAACGCCCTTTCGCTCTGGCATTAACGATTCATCTCGGTCAACCTTTGGGTGAAAGCTACTGATCAAACAGCGTCGTGAACCCCCTAGAAGCATTACTAGAGCGGGCTCGAGTAATACTTTCCGCCAAAACGGGAATCCCCTCGCTAATCAATTCATCGGGAACATGACCAAAGGCAAGCCGTATATACGGGACACGCTCTCCAGTGACGTTGAAGTCCTTGCCTTCAGCATAATTAAAGCCGCGCTCGGTAGCCTCTGCACGCAGGCGATCAAGGTCTGTATCTTCTGGGAGTCTGAGCCACAAAAACAATCCACCTGTGGGATGGGACCAAACACACTGATCCTCAAGGCAGTCGCCTAATGCCGCCACCAATAGGTCACGCTTTTTCTTCAGTGCTAGATTCGCTTCTTCGCAATGCCGCCATAGGTCTTGCTCATAAAACCGCGCCATCACCGCTGCGGCGAAGGTGTTACTGCCGGCGTCATATCGCTTGCTTACAATTTGCTCAAAATAGGGACGCCTCGCTAGGATGTAACCGAGCCTCACGCCAGGCGCGAAGATTTTAGAGAGCGAACAGAGGTAGATGTGTTGCGGATCATCGCTAATCGCGTACAGCGCTGGCGGCTTGTCTCCGTCAAAATGAACGTCCCCATAGCAATTATCTTCGACAACTGGAATCTCAAATTCAGCAGCGAGTTCGATTAAACGATGACGTCGCTCTAGGGAAAGGTTCACACCGGTGGGGTTTTGATAAGCGGTGAGCGCGTAGATAAATTTGGGTCGCCGCGACATCGACCTTAAATGCGCTTCAAGCGCATCCATCCGCATCCCCTCTTCATCGACAGGCATACCAATCATTTGCAGTCCGATGCCCTTATACGCATTGATCGTGCCGCTATATGTGAATTGCTCGGTGATCACTTGATCCCCCGGCGCATCCATGAGCGCCTGACCTACCAGCGTTACCCCCTGCATAGAACCGTTCGTAAGCGCCATCATTTCCGGGTCAACTTGCACGCCTTCGCGCTCACTTTCCCTTCTTGCCATCAGCGCACGAAGCCCTGCGTGCCCCTTACCTCCAGGATACTGATTGAAGCTGTCGTGCTCTGATTCGATCGCGCTTAAAGCAGCCTGTTTAAACGCCTCTACTGGAAAGGTCTCAGGATTGGTCTGACCCACTGCAAAGTCATATTTCATGGTTCTCCCCGCTACTCGCTTTTTCTAAAACCACCACTTTTCTAACAGCACCACTTTTCTAACAGCACCATAGGGGAGGCACTTTGGGGATGCAATGCAATAGGCAACGAATCGAAATGCCTTGGCTTTGACGCTCGCCTTCCTATCGATGATCCATAGCGGAACGTTAGCTTAGATAGATGGAATTAACAGCCGGAAGTCGGGAATCGGGGATCGATAGTCGAGTTGGGCTAGCCTCGTCTCGACTGTTCCGCTGGTTTGGGCGTATTCCAAATGACCCGATCGAGACGCCATCCTTCGGCAACATCTTTACGCATCATCCACAAGTGCCGGCTGACGGATCGTATTGATCCGGAAGTGGGGTCCGCTTTTGGTACGAGATAGCCATCAAACGTCAAGCGAGCAAACGCTACCTCCGCGAAAACGCGTACCTCATCGATATTCACTTGCTGCTCAAAGCGGAACTTTCTCGTAAACCGATAGAACTGTTTCGCCTCTTTAAGGCCTACATCAGTGACTTGCGAGGGAAGCATCCAGGTCGCCTCGGGCGTGAACAAGTCAAAGAAGCGATCGAAATCGTCAGATTGTGTGCGGTTGATC
>Ga0255777_10003965_pt1 | contig 12409 bp, 9 predicted proteins | sample 101ome_15_FD_179975 | JGI IMG/M metagenome (GOLD analysis project Ga0255777, IMG submission 179975) | Coastal salt marsh microbial communities from the Groves Creek Marsh, Skidaway Island, Georgia - 101402AT metaG (version 2) | ecosystem: Environmental > Aquatic > Marine > Intertidal zone > Salt...
CCGGCTCGGATCCAAACTTACAAGACGCGATTTTGAACGGTTTAGTCAAAACCAATCGCTCTACCGTCGACGGACAAGAATACATCCAGTACGACATCGAAGCGGCCATTTATTACGGGGTCAAAGCCACCGTAGACAGCACCGGAAGACTCTTCGCTTTGATCATATCGGCGCCGGACAACGTGTACAAGAGAGAGCGGGCGACGTACGAGAGAATGTTGGATTCGTTTCGAACGTACATTTTAGACACCACCAAGTGAAGAGAGAGAGAGAGAGATGAAAAAGCAAAAGGAGTGAGAGAAAGAGAAAGTGTGTGTGTGTTGTGAGCGAATGCGTTTTTGTAATAAGACTGGAAAGAGAGAGGGAAAGAGAAAGCGAAGTTAAAAAACACACACACGTTTCTTCTTTTTATTTGTTTTTTGGATTTTTCGTTCCTCTCGCCACACACGCGCGTTTTAGAAACCCGAGGAGGAGGTCCCTCTTCATTTAAATCACCAACACTTTACCTGGAAAAACTACACGTTACGAACAATGAGCGACCACGAAGTTGAAACTTTTGAATCCACCGATGCCGGTGCCTCCTTGACGGTGCCGATGCAAGCCGGTTCCGTCCGTAAGGGTGGCTACATCGTCATCAAAGGCAAGGCGTGCAAGGTACGCTTAAACGCACTTGTTTTTCCACTCTCTCTCTCTTGTGAGAGGCGGCATTTGAACCGCGAATTCGTGCGCGCGTTTCCACTCGCGAACGGAATGTGAAGCATTTTGCGCGCGTTTCGAACGCATCGAGACGCGTTTTGTTCGTTTCGAACCTTTGAAACTGGATTTGAAACGTTTCAGTCCGTGCTTTTTGCGCAAACGTGCTCAGAAAAAGCCCTCTCAATTTTCTCCTTTCGCGATGTACTCACACGCCTTTCCCTCTCTCTCTTCGAACAGGTCATCGACGTTTCCACGTCCAAAACCGGCAAGCACGGCCACGCCAAGTGCCACTTTGTCGCCGAAGACATCTTCACTGGCAAGAGATGCGATGAACTCGTCCCGGCGGGCCACAACTTGGAAGTTCCGGTCGTCTCCAAGTCGGAATACACGTTGTTGGACATCGACGACGACGACCACATGTCTTTGATGGATGAAAAGGGAGAGACAAGAGAAGATTTGAAGTTGCCGGATGACAGATGCGGGGACTCTGCGTTTGCGTTAGGTCAAGAAGTGCAAAAGAAGTTCGACGAAGGCGCGGAACTTGTCGTGACGATTTTGTCTTCGATGAACATCGACCAACTCTGCGCGTGGAAGGAGGCTCAGAACTAAATTTACTCTTTCGTCGCGTGAGAATGAAGAGAGTTTAGTTTAAATGACGTAGAAAGAATATATAATAAAGTGTCGAAGTGCGTGTGGTTGGTAGAAAATGACGAGAACCCACGCGCGTTTGTATTTTTTAACAGAGGCGGCAAGAGGAGAGAGAGAGAGAAAAAAAAGAGTAATAGAGGGAGAGAGAGAGAGACGGCTCGTCTTCGCGAAGGTGTCACCACTCACGTTTTATTCGCTGCGACAGTGCGTTTCGCGCAAAACTGAGTCACCATTCGCACATAAAAGGAGGGGCGGTTTAGAGATCATTTATATTTAGAGAGAGGGAGAGAGGAGATTGTTATACAGAGTAAACGTATACACACATAGTAAAATAATCTCGCGCTTTTCGAAACAGTTTATTCGCGCCTCGTGCCTTTCTCGACCTTTTTTTTCTGTCGCCCTCTTCTCTCTATTTGTCCGCCGTTTTCTTTTTTCAGAATTCCACACAATCTTTTCTTCACCGCACCAAAACTTAGCAGTCACGATGGCGGCGGTGAGCAACATATGCGCCAACTTTGAAGAAGTCGGGCAGGTGCGCGCTTTCAACGCTCCCTTTTTTTTTGTTCTTCTCTCTTTTTGTTCCGCCACGCGCGCTTTTATTTTCAAAACGCGTAATTTTGACTCACGCGCGATTTTGCAACGCTCGCTCACTCCTTCCTCTCCCGCTTTTTGCGACGCGCACACACACGAACGCACAGGCTTTCGCGCAGCACTACTACCAGCAGTTCGACAGCGATCGATCGCAGCTCGGTTCGCTGTACAACGAAACTCACTCCATGCTGAACTTTGAACACTCCGCCTCTCGCCCGGGGCAGTTTAAAGGTTCCCAATCTATAGTCGAAAAACTAGTCTCTTTACCGTTCCAAAGAGTCCAACACCAAGTGGTGACCATCGACACGCAACCGACACCGAACGGCGGGGTGTTGGTGTTCGTGTGCGGGAACTTATTGATTGACAACGAAACGCAACCGCAAAAGTTCGCGCAGACGTTTCAGCTGATGCCGACGGATGCGGTCGGTTTACCCGCGGGGAGTTATTTCATATTCAACGACGTCTTTCGCTTGAACGTCGGTTAAGGAGAAGAAGAGGATAAAAAGTTAGTTTAAAGGAGTACTTTTAGAAGAGGACGAGTAAGAAGGAATTCATTATTGTTGTTATGAGAACTCACCGCGCGTCGCGTGTATACTGTATGTAGTATTATATGATATCATTCGTTTTCTACTCGTTCTTATTACAAGAGACCGTGAGACTCTTCGTCCTCGGTCGCGTAGAGGTTGGGGGTGACTTTATTGGTTTTATAATTACTATTTTTCTCTTTCGTGGTGTACAAAAACCCGACCAAAGCGATGGTCGTGAGGGAAAGCAACGCCGCGGCTTCTTTGACTGGATTGTGCCTGAACATAGCTCCGCTAGCCAAGTGCACGTCGGCTTCTCCCAACGCTCCGGCGGTGCCTCTCGCTTCTCCCAACGCCGCCGCGGCGTTGGAGTTGTACACTTCGCGTTGTGTGCACGATTGCGCCGGGCCGTGCTCTTGTTCTTCGCATCGAAACTTACCCAAGAAACTGTATGCATCGTTAAACATTTTGAACTGAGCCTCTTTCGCGGCTGGTCCTTTCCAGTTGTTGATTCTTTGCTTGAACGTTCTCGCTTTGCTAAACATGAAGCGCATGTCTCGGCACGATTTCACGTTCCATTTACCGATTGGTTGGTTAAAACTGGATGTTTCCGCGAACATATCGCGCATAGATTCAACATTCTGCACGTCCCAGTTAGAAATATCGCTGTTGAAGTTCGTTGCTCCCATAAACATTCCGTTCATGTTGGTTACTTTATGCGTCTTCCAATGGTCGATGGATCGGTTGAAACTCCTTGCGTCGTGGAACATATCTTGACAGTTTTCTAAGTTTTGCGTGTTCCATTTCGACACGTCCGCGTTGAACGCATCCGCACCGTAAAACATCTCCTGGGCATTCTTCAAATTCTTCACGTCCCATTTACTCAAATCGCCGTTAAAGTCCCACTTGTCGTAAAACGCTTTAGACATATCGGTGACTCTAGAAACGTCCCAATCCGGCATGATTCCGTACTCGCTACCTCTACACATACCACCGATTGGGTTGGTTTTTAAACACTCCTCTATGGCGTTATGAAACGTCTCATCCGTCAACGGTTGCTTACCTTTCTCTTCTTCGTTCTCTTCTTCGTCTTCTTCGTCTTCGCCTAAATTAGATTCCATAGACTCGTTCGGCGCGCACGTGTTAAAAGTTACACCCTTCATCGGGTCTCGCACGCACACAAACGCTCTTTGGAAAGCCAACGCGCCCCTCACCGCGTCTTTCATCGGCGTTTCCGTTGCTTTCCCTTTCCAACCGGAAATATCCGTCGCGAATGTCTGGCAGTTTCGAAAGATCCCCGCCATCGTCTCCACCCGTTCCGTGTTCCACTTCTCTAAACCGACGCCCTCAAAGTCTCTGCAATTTGAAAACATATCTCGCATAGACGTCACTGAACTCACGTCCCAATTCGATAAATCCGCGTTAAACTCGGTAAACTTCACCGGAGTTGGCGCGCTCGTCGTCGTCGTTGTCGTCGTCGTCGACCCACCGCCACCAACGAACGCCTCGTCCATGTTGGTCACTTTGCTCGTATCCCACGCGGGCATGGCGCCGTATTTCGGAAGATCGTGGCACAAGCCATCCACCGGATTTGTTCTCATGCATTTATCGATGGCGTCTCTGAACGTTTCGTCCGTCAGCGGTTCTTTAATGTTGTTTTTGTTTTTGTTGTTGTTGTTGTCTGCGTTCGCTCCTTTTCCCAAGAGCGCGGTCGCGGTCGCCACGGCGAGCGCCGCTCGGTGACGACGACCACGACGAGAAGACGTCGACGCCACCAAAGACGCGCCTCGCTCGCGTCTTCTCGAAGAAGAAGAAGAAGACGTCGTCGTCGTCGTCGTCGTCGTCGTTTCTTCTTCTTCACGCATCATCTCGCCAAAATCTTTTCCGATTCCCCGCGCCCCTCTCGGTTAGGAAATGATGCGTGATGACTGTCGTCGTCTCTCTCGTCGCTCGTTCCTCGCTGGAAGAAAAAAAATGAATCACGCACAGGCTTCGAAACTGCGTGCTTTTGTTGCGCGCGCGCGTGCGTATCGAACGACGATGCTTCCGCGTGGGGAGGGGGGGTAAAACTTTCTGAAGCGCGCGCGTTGTTGTGGTTTGGGAAAATGCGACAGAAACCCTAAACATCTAAAATATCAAACTCTATAATAATACAAGAAGCTACGAACGCTATTCGCTACTAAGATTACTAAAACCTACGACTACATGGCGGTTTTCCCGCTCAAAGTCAGCTCGACTTTCTCCAACAAGTTGCCGTTTTCCAGCGCCGCGGCGACGCGCTCTTTATCCTGGAGCTGTTTGTTCACCTGCGCCTCGCTCGCGTGCGAGCCTTTGGAGACTTTTACCTGTTTTTACGCAAGACACGCGGGCGCGCGAGAGAGTGATAGAGAGAAGGGATGTGCACGTATACACGCGCGTCAGCCTTTCGACGATGTGGGCACGCGAGAAAAGAACGAAACGAGAGAGAGAGCAAGAGATAGAGAGAAAGAAGAAGACATCCGAAACCAAATTAAAACAAAACGCACGTCCACTTTAAACCTCCTCGGGAGCACCCTCAACAGTTGCACGCGAATGCTCAACCCAATCAAAGTCGCCATCGAACAGTGCTCCACCGTCGGCGTAAAATACACCGTCGCGCGCGATTTCTCGTCGTCCACGACGATATTTTCCGGAGACACCACCGCTAATTGCTCGAGCGAGTACGGATGTTCCGGGTCGTTGATGTCTTTGATGTGCGCGAAAATCTCGCGAGCGTCGATTGGGTCTCTCTTCGAAGAAGAAGAAGAAGAACCACCAGCGGCGGCGGCGCGCTCTCGTTCGGCGCGTTTCCGGAGAGAGATGGAAGACGAGGCGTTGTTCTTTGTCGTGGATTTGACCAGAGGGTTGGCGTTGTCGAACGAAGACATTGTTTATATCATGTATATCTTTAATGCGTTTCACTCTTGTGGGGAAAATGCGTCACACACTTCTCGGGGAAAACATGCTCGCTTCCAAAACGAGCGCCTTTGTCGCGGTCGCGTCGCGCAAACAATGCTCTGCCGCCGCCGCGAGGAAGAGCGACGGTAAAAGAAATACCATCTTAAGCGCGCGCGCGAAGAGCGGACGAAAAGCGAGCTGTAGTGGTGGCAGCAGCAGCGATAGTAGTGGCATCGAAGATGATGGATGCGACGCGACGAGTCGCCGGGAACATCTCGCGCGGATGATGTTTTTATCCGCTTGTTCTGCTTCTTCTTCTTCTTCGATGCTGGCGTTTGGGAAGCGCGAGGCGTTCGCCGATTCTTCTTCTTCTTCTTCGGATGAGGAGGAGGTGAAGAAAGATGGTAAAGCTGATGATTTCTCGAGCGAGTTGACCGAGTACGAGGACGCGTCGAACAACTTCCACCTCTCGTATCCCAAAAGGTGGAGTTTAGAGAAGAAAGCGGGCGCGACGGCGCTGTTTAAAAACCCAGACGTGAAATACGCGTCGATAGGGGTGACGGTGACCCCGGTGAGGATTGACTCTCTCAAAGAGTTTGGCTCTTTGGAGGATATCGGGCAAAAGCTCGTGCAGGCGGAATCTCAGAAGCAAACGACGGTACCGGGCGGTACGTTTATGGAGCGCCAGAGCGAACGCGAGTCGGTGGATACGAAGACGACGTTTTACGAGTACGAGTATAGGCTAATTACGACGCATGGGAATAAGAGGGTGTATAATTACGTCGGAGTGAGAGATAGAACGTTATTCATCGTGAACGCGCAAGCGTACGAGATTGAAGACGGAGGCGAGGGCGAGGCTGATTTGAGGACGAGAGCGCTGTATAGAGAGGTTGGGCGTTCGTTTGACGTTTTGAAGTAGTAGAGAGAGAGAGAGAGAGAGAAAGAGAGAGAGAGAGGGGGAGAGAACAACGCATGCGCTAAATCAATAATCTAATGAATGCTGTCTACAATTTTGTACCTATTATACTGCGCAAATATCATCACGGTTCCGACGCTGCTTCGAACATTTTGCCGTTGAACTTCCACCAACTTCCGTCTTCCGTTTTGTACACGTTCGCTTTGCAGTGCCAGTGCATTTTCGAAGCTTCGCCGTAGTACAAACCGGTCGCTTTATCGTACGCGAATCCTTCCGGAGCAGTCGTCGATTGTAAAACTTCCAAACACATCTTTTCTATGTCGATTCTTTCTCCACCAGACCCGATACTTTTGCCGTGGGATTCCAGACAAAGTTTGAGCTCTTTGATTGAAAACGTTTTCGGATCAACAGCCGCTTCTACCGTTGCCGGCTTTTTCGGCTCTACCTTCGCACCCGTCTCTGCTTTTTTTACCGCATCGTCGTTGTCATCGTCAGAATCTGCGAACATGTCGTCTTCGGCGTCTTCGTACGTCGTTTTTGCCTCCAACTTCAAAACTAGATTCGCCGATTTTTCCAACATTTGCTTCTCGATGGTATACGCGCCGTACTCTCCGGCCGCGACTAATCTCGACGCAATCGCCGTGATTTCGTCGAATATCTTCTTATTCTCACCTTCTAACTTATTACCCTTTTCTTTTTCTTGTTGCTTCGTCTTCGCGTTCTTCGTCGATGCTTTTTGCTGCTTCGAAACGTATTTGTTGTTCTTATTGTTATTGCTCCGCGCTCCTCCGCTCCCGCCGCCGACGCGCTTAATCGCCCTCAGCGCCGTCTCCGTCGGTCCTTCCAACAACTCCGCCAATCGTCTTTTCAACTTCGCCGTGCCTTCTTCCGTCTGATCGTACTTCATCTCCTCGTCCTCCTCCGCCGCCTTCTCCGCCTCCATAAGCCGTTGCGACGACGGTTTCACCGTCTTGAATTTTTCGTACTCCTCCTTCGTCGTCTCGTCGATCCAACTGTCCTCCGCCAGTTTCTTCTCCTTCTTATATTCCACGTAATTCCCAGTCTCTGGATCGAAATACCCCTCTCGCTCTTCGTTGGTCATATCGAACCGATCCATTTTCACCTCCTCGTTTCCGTTCGTCTCCATCATCGAAGAGACGCCTTCGCGATATTCCTTCTCTTCTTTTTCTTCGTCTTCCTCGTGCTCTTCCAACTGCTTGGCGTTGTTCTCGCCGACAAATCTCGCTCGCTTCCGCGCGCGCGTCGCGTCTTCGATCGCTCGCTTCGACTTGATCGCATCATCACTCGCGCCCTCCGTCTCTTTCGCTTCTTCTTCTTCAACGATAACGTCGACTTCCGAGGCTTTTGGGAGCACGGTCGTTTTCGAGCGCTTTTCCTTGCGCAGTTTCGCTTTCAACTTCCTCGTTTCCTCTCGCATCGCTTCCTCGACCAAGACGTCGGTCGTCGTTTTATTATTGTTTTCGTTTTCGTCTTCTTCGAACTCGGAAGAAGAGGAGGAAGAAGAGGCGTCGTCTTCGTCGTCTTCACCTCCTCTCATTTTTTCTCGCGTATTCTCGTGTTTAAGGCGTGTTATTATTGCGCGTTAGCGCGTTTGTTAAAAAGTGGAGCATATTCGCGTTTTAAGTTTTCCCCAAAAACTTTGTGCGCACACACAATAAGACGTAATACATGTCCTTCTGCGCGACGTCTCGTCTTCTCGTTCGTTTCGTTTCGACCAGAGGAGGAGATACGAGAAGAAGAAGCATCCAAACCTGCGCGTCGTCGTCGCGAAGCATGCCGAACGGCGTGAAGAAAGAAAACCTCCCGCAAAAGATGTGCGTGGTGTGTAACCGACCATTTACCTGGAGGAAAAAATGGGAGAGATGTTGGGACGAAGTGACGACGTGCTCGAAGAGCTGCAACGCGAAGAGGAAAAAGAACAATCAGAGAGAGAGAGAGAAAGGAGAAGAAGGCACGACGAGAGGAAGCGCCGAAGAAGACGAAAACGAAGAAGACGAAAACAACAACAACTCGTCGAAAGGAAACAAACGGTGCGATAAGTGCGGCGAATCTCGCTCGATGCTCGTGCGATGTCAAATAGACGAGACGAAAGCGTGGAAAATGATATGCGTGAAAGGGTGCTGGAAGAGCGTTTCCGGCGGCGTGACGGATGGGACGCCGGAGTTTCCGCATTATAAGTACGGCGGCGTGTGGAAGAATCGACGGAAGGTTTCGATGGACGGGGACGAGAAGAGGATGAGGAAGAAAGAGGAGACGCCGGTGGCGGTGTAGATATTAAATACGTCACATTTAGCGCGTCGTGGTATTACTTGTAGTATAGTAGTTGTGTATTGTCTAGAATTACAGCGTGGCGCGTCGCGGTGTCGTTATTATTATCGTCGTCGTCGTTGTCGTCATCGCGAGACTAACCGTCTGACTTCGTTCAGCTCCTCGATGGAGATTGAACCGTTGCCGTCGGCGTCAAAAATCCGGAACAAAATGTCCGTCATTTCCAACAGTTTCTTATATTCAAATCGCTTACCTTTGTTTTCTTTGTTGCACTCGCGGAAGAGTTCGATGAACCGCTCTCGAGTGACTTCGCCGTTCTTCTCTTCTTTTATTTTACGCTCGAACGTTTCTGAACGTCTCAACACTCGAATGAAATCTCGAAACTGTTCGCGAGTGCAGCAGTTATCCTCGTCGGAGAGTTCACGCGCAATGCTCAAGTAATCGTGAATTTTTGTGACGTTCGATCGAGTGATGAGCGCGTAGCCCAAGTCTCTCGAGGAGATCCACCCTTTGTTCTCTTCGTCGTAGTGGGAGAACTCCATGTCCACGAGCGTGTCGCCGAGTTCGTTGAGAAAGTTACGAAACTCTCCGAACGTGATTTTTCTCTCCAAATCGTACTTACTCTCCGTGCTCTCCGTGCTATCGCTATCGCTATTGCCGTCACTGGCACCGAACCACCCTCTTTTCTTCTTCTTCTTTTGAAAAAAGTGGTTGTAAATCCCGTTCCCGATGACGTCTAAATTCCCTTGATCGATGTGCACTCCGGTCCTGCTCATCAAAAAATCAGCCTTGGCGTTCTTCATTTCTCCACTGCTGCGCATCCGTCGCATCATCATGGCGAACTCCTCCGCGTCCAACGCTCCGCTTCCATCCACGTCCGCTTTCAGAAACTCTCTCAAAATCTGTTCGTCCGAAAGTTTCATCAACGTCGTGAAGAACACAAACTCCGGGAAGTTGATCATCCCGTCGTTGTTGGTATCGAAATACGCCGCGATCCGTTCTCCACCGATAAAACTCCTGTTCTTCTTCGACTTCAACACGTTCGTCTCGGTGACATCTTTCCCTTCCACCTCTTCTTCCTGCACCACTTCGCCTTCTAAACTCCCCGATCGAATGTTCGTCTTCTGGTACACCGGTATCGCCGAGCGAATCAAATCTTCCTTCGTCATCATCGTTTCCCCTCGCGCGTTCTTCCCAGACGCGAAATACGCGAACACTTTATCTATGCTGGAGTGTTCTCGCAAGCGGTTCTCGTACGCGAAAAATACTTCCCGCCGATACTCATCCGAAACGAGCGAAGCGCCGCCGCCGAAACCTCCAGTCAGTCGCGCTGCAAACTCTCTCGCCAAGGTCACAATCGCATCCACGAAGAATACGCCTCCCTCACTCGTCGTCGTTTTTGTTTTCGTTTCCGCGCCATCCTCACTCGCGAGAGCTCCTTCGCTCCCTTCCGCAAACGCTACGTTCACGGTCGTCGTCGTCGTCAAGGCGGCGGCGCATCCCAAGCCGGCGAGAAGGAGGCGTCTTTTTCCCGAAGATGAGAATTCTTCTCTTCTTCCCCGCTGCTGCTGTTGGTTTCTTTGTGTCGTCGTCGTCGTCGCTGCCGCCGTCGTCGTCGCAGAAACCGCCGATTGATAAAAGCGAACCGCATCGTTGTTATTGTTGTTGTTGCGACCGACGAACCGCCGCCGCGCGATGTTAATGATCGCGTTGCTGCGAGAAGGAGGAGGAAACATGTGTGTGTTTGTTTGTTTAAAGTGAAGATATTTTTTTGTTAACGGACCGGACCTTTCTCTCTATTGCTTTGCTTTATTGCTACTCCTATTTAAAGATCAAGATCTGCTCTCTCTCTCTGTCTCTCTTTCTCTCAGATTGGATACCTACCGGTGACGATGCTGGGAACTCTGTGCGGTTCGCTCTGAAACCCTTTGTAAATCCTGGCGAGTCTGGCCGTGGTCAAGAGTTTCCCTTCGATGGAGACGCCGACGTCGGCCAACGCCATGGCGTCTAACTTGACCCCTCGAAACTCTTTCGGCGTGAACATGCGCTTGTGCTTTTGGACGGAGGCGTAGAGCGCGTTGACGGCGTAGAGGAGCATGCCTTGGTGGAAGGTTTCGTTTTCGAGGTTTTCTTCGTCGAAGTTGTTTTTGGCGGCGCGAAGGCGCGAGGACGGGGTGGTGTTGGCGTCCAGGGACGCGCCCAGCTCTAAGCGGCGGCGGCGGTGTTCTTCCGCAATCTCTAATCGGCGAATGAGGTCGGAATCAGAGGCGCTGTTCATTTTTCCTTTCGTTGTTCTTCTCGCTGTTCCGGGTCGCTGCTCAGAAGCGGACGCGTCTTCTGAGTCCGAAGTGTCTCCGTTTGCGTCTTCCAGAGCGCGGTGGCGCTTGGTGAACTCGTCTCGAGTCATTTTCAATCGCATCAAAGAGCGTTCCGCGTCGGCGACTAATAAACGCATCTCTTCCCGCGCTTTGCGTCTCTTTTGAAACGCTCGCGCTGCACCGACGGTTTTTGAAAACGAGACGCTCCCGTATACGAACAACGTCGCGGGGAAACACGCCATGAGCGCGAAATTCAAACGGTTCGCGCGCATGACGGCGTCCATTTGAAGCAAAGCGTCTTCCATCTCGACTTTCATGACTTGCGTCTGGATGAGTAAGAGTTGCATGAGATCGCCACCGAGCATGTTTTGCAGCGGGGCTTTCAATTCTTCTTCTACACGCGCAGTTACGAGCGACATTGGGTCAATTTTATTCGCCGTTGTCGCCGCATCGCCTGATCCTCCTCCAGATGCTCCTTCGTCGCCGCCTCCGCCAGCCATAGCGCCGACCGATTGATACGCTCTCGTTAACGATTCCGAAAACCCCGGTTTCGTAGCGTTCTTTACGTACTCTTTCAACATTCGATCTAAAGACTCCTGCGATTCGTCTAGTCTCGCCGCCGCGTCTTCTCTGTCCCCTGTGTCGAACGCTTTCGTGAGTTCTTGCTTCAACTCTTTCGACGGCGTTTTCATGTACGAATTGAAAAATGTACGCGTGGTTTCGTACGCCGCTTTTAACGTTTCGTCTAACTCAGTAGATCCGCACAAGGAAGATTTCCGAACGAGCACGATCGCACTGCTCACGCCAACTAACGACAAGAGCGCAATTGGTATCCATCGGCGTTCGTATTTTGTCGGCTTCCGGTGTCTTTCAATCGTGCGATCAACAGCTTTGCGAGCTTTTTCAAATCGAGATTCCGTCTTCACGATGGCTTCCCACGTCGCGTCGTTTTCTAACGGGAACGGAATTGGTTCTCCTGATTGTGCCATCAAACGCGTGCGAAGTTTGTGCGTGACGAACCCTACTGTCGCGCCAGTTCCGCCGTCCGATGAGAAGATGTCGCCGAGAAACGTGTTTTTGATGAGATTCTGGAAGTATGAATTCGATCGCTGCAACGCCGCGTTTTGACGTTGTAAAGTCGGGGTATTGTTTTGCGGCGACGACGATAAGCGCGACGACAAAGCGTGCGCTTGAGTGGCTGACTTCGGCGAATCTGGGATCTTTGGCGTGCCGCTTCTGGAGACGCTCGAGACGAGCGAATTCGTTCGATTGTGCATCATCCCGGCAAACAACGGCGAATTCGAGATGGTGCGCTCGAGAGAGCTCGACGGTCGTCTCGGAGAGACCGCCTCGTCGTGGTCTTCGCTATCGTGATCATCTTTCTTGTTCCGCTTTGCTTCTGCCGTTTCTTTGGCGTCTGATCTTCTCTTTTCACTTTCGTTGTTGTAGCTGTCGTTGCGCGTGTCTTCGTTTTCATCTTCTTCGTGCTCGGCGTTTAACGTCGCCGCGGT
>Ga0255777_10003968_pt1 | contig 12403 bp, 15 predicted proteins | sample 101ome_15_FD_179975 | JGI IMG/M metagenome (GOLD analysis project Ga0255777, IMG submission 179975) | Coastal salt marsh microbial communities from the Groves Creek Marsh, Skidaway Island, Georgia - 101402AT metaG (version 2) | ecosystem: Environmental > Aquatic > Marine > Intertidal zone >...
CGCAAATTCCGTCTCCGATTTTAGCGCCCGAAGCTAAAAGAAATTGGGCTTTGACAATATCAATGCCTGTGATTTCTTCGGTCACCGTGTGCTCAACTTGAACACGCGGGTTTACCTCAATGAAAAAAAATTCTCGGGATTTAGCATCCATTAAAAATTCAACAGTGCCAGCGCATGAGTAATCAACTTGTTTGCCTATGCGAACACCAGCTTGGCAAATTGCTTCTCGTTCTTTGACACTTAGGTAAGCAGCTGGAGCACGCTCCACCACTTTTTGATGTCTTCTTTGTAATGAACAATCTCTTTCAAATAAATGGACAATATTTCCATGCGTGTCACCAATAATTTGGACTTCCACATGAAATGCTTTTTCGATTAATTTCTCAAAAAAAACATCGTCCTTACCAAAAGCGCTTTTGGCTTCACGACGTGCTGTGTTAATTTGATTTTCTAATTCATTCTCTTTACGGATGACCCTCATTCCTCTGCCACCACCGCCCCAAGATGCTTTCAACATAATTGGGTAGCCGATTTTTTTGGCAAGAGCTTTACATTTTTTAATATCACGCGGAAGAGGTCCGGTTGAAGGAATTGTTGGAACTTTTGCTTTATCAGCAGTTTTTTTGGCTTCTACTTTATTTCCTAAAGAGCGCATAATCTTTGAAGACGGCCCTACAAAAAGAATATTATGTTTCGCGCACTCATCTGCGAACTCTGGGTTTTCTGAAAGAAAGCCATAACCTGGGTGAATAGCATCACATCCAGAGTTTAAAGCGATCTGAACAATTCCCTTATAATCAAGGTAGGCTTGAATAGGTCCTAAGCCTGAACCAACTAAATAACTTTCATCTGTTTTAAAACGATGCAATGCAAAACGATCTTCATAAGAATAAATAGAAACAGTTTTATAACCTAGCTCAGTGGCCGCTCTTGAAATACGAATAGCAATTTCACTTCTATTGGCAATTAGAATTTTTTTGATAGCTCTCATGATGGATAGTCCTTCAATGTTTTACAGAAAATTTTTAATTTTTCCATAATTAACGTTCAAAAAATGTATGCATTCTTTGGATATTACACATTTTTCACATTCAGGATTTCGTGCCTTGCAAGTATATCGGCCATGAAGAATGAGAAGATGGTGAGCAGTCTTTTTGTACTGATCAGGCACAATATCCATTAGATCTTTTTCTACAGCATCTGGTGTCTCTCCTAGACTGAGATTGAGTCTTCTTGAAAGACGATAAACGTGAGTATCAACAGCAATGGTAGTATGACCAAAAGCAACGCTCATTACGACATTTGCTGTTTTCCTTCCTACTCCTGGTAATTCACATAATAAATCGAAATTTTCTGGGACTTTGCTGTTATGTTTGTCGACCAGTATTTGGGAAAGTGCAATGACATTTTTTGCTTTAGAATTAAATAGCCCTATGCTTTTGACATATGGGATTATTCCTTGAAGTCCCAATTTTAGAATTTTTTCTGGTGTATCGTATTTTGCAAAAAGGTCTTTGGTCGCTTTGTTAACTTGGGCATCGGTAGACTGTGCTGACAGTACCACTGCTACTAACAAAGTATAATGATTGACGTACTGAAGATCAGATTGAGGCGCCGGAATAGCTTTTGATAATTTGGAAAAAATTTGATTTAGTGTTGATGTATTCACGATGAAAAAACAGTTAGATATTAAACCAAACAAAAGTTTAAATCACAAACAGATAATACTTTTTTTAATTATTACGGGTGGACTAATATTTTTTATGGGAGTCAGATTTGTCATTGTTGGCGCATGGCCCATTTTAATATTTGGTATTGTTGAATTTTTTATTCTTGTTTTGTGCACCTATCTTTACTTCAATTTTGCAAAGAAAAAAGAGAGGATTATTCTTAATCAAGAGGAATTACAAATCCAAAAATTAAATGATCAGGAAATCGAAGATGATCAAAGTTATAATTTGCATTGGAGCAGCCTCAAAAACAATAAAAATGATTTAACAGTACATTATGCTGGTAAAAAAAATACATTCGCAAAATTTTTAGGTCCCCAACGTCGATTGAAATTAAAAAAAATTATTGAGCGCTATAAGTCTCGTTTGTCTTAGAGCATATCTTTATAAGTATAGTAACCACTGTTTTGCTTTGATAGCCAGATTGCAGCATGAATGGCGCCATCAGCAAATATTTCTCTGTTAAAAGCTCTATGGGTTAATTCAATACTTTCGTTTTCTCCATGAAAAATAACTGTATGCTCCCCTGGAATGTTTCCCCCACGAATAGAAGAAAAACCAATTTCATCTTTTTTTCTTTCTTGTTGATCTTGGTGGCGATTAAAGTTGAATTGATCTCTAGAAAAATTTAACTCTTCTGCTATTTCTTCACCTAATTTAATTGCCGTACCGCTTGGTGAGTCTTTTTTAAAGCGGTGGTGTGTTTCTATGATTTCGATATCAAAATCTTTTAAATAAGATGCTGCCTTTCTGGCAATACTAAAAAAAGAATTCACTCCAAAGCTCATGTTGGGTGCATAAAAAACCTTGGTTGAATTTCCAGTTTGTTTTAGAAGGTTGAAATGCTGCTCTTCCAAGCCCGTTGTCCCGACAACAAGACCTGTTTTGTTTACTACAGCACTTTCAGTAAAGGCAAATAATGCTTTAGGAGATGTAAAATCAATAATGACATCAGCAATTTCAAAAGAAATCTCTCTTGAATTGGCCACCTCATGGGGCAAGCCCATTTCATCTAAAAAGTCTTGACCTATTTCAGCTATATCAAATATACCAACGACATCCGTATGGGGGTTTGCCAAACCTGATCGTATCAGATTTTTCCCCATTCTGCCTTTAGCTCCAGCAATTGCAATTTTAGTAGTCATATATCCTTATTTATAGAGAAAATAGCAGTTATAGAATAGTAAAAATTTTTAAAATAAAGATAATGTAATTAATGATCAGGTTAATCGTAATTTTACTAATTCTATTAGTTGCGAGCTTACTTATTTTTAATAAGAAATTTCGTGAAGCTTTTACCCTGTCAACTATACCTCTAATAGTGTTGGTCGTAGGACTGGCTGGTTATATGGTCTACTATATGATTACAACTAATTATTTTAGTTAAAGGTTAATAATTTGTTCAGCGACAATATAAAAACCAATAACTAAAACCATTATTCCAAAATACTTTTTAAGCTGATCTCCTGTAAATTTTTTAGATAAAGAGTTTCCAACTATCACACCTATAAGAGTAGCTACCATAACGTAGAATACAAACAGCCAATTTGTCTGAAAACCGCTCATCAAGTCTCCTCCAAAACCAATAATCGATTTAAGCGCAATAATAATTAATGAAGTGCCGACTGCTATTTTCATTTCTAAACCTGCTAGCAGAACAAGTGCGGGAATAATTAAAAATCCACCACCAGCTCCCACAAAGCCAGTCACGCCCCCAACAAAAAGTCCTTCGATAACAACTAGTAGAGATTTATTTTTGGGCGTATTTTGGTTTATATCTTTTTTGTTATTTTTTTTCATCATCATTAATGCTGCTAATATCATCAAGATAGAAAACACAAACATAATCAAAAAATCTTTTGTGATTAAAATGCCAAACTCAAATTCGTTGGGAATTGCTGGAAGTAAATAATGTCTTGCTAAGAGAACTCCTAGAATAGAAGGAATGCCAAAAATAATTGCTGTTTTAATATCTATTGTTCCCTGACGAAAATATCCCACTGACCCCAGTAAAGCAGTTAATCCAACTAACAATAGTGAATAACTTGTGGCTTCCACAGCAGGGATAGAGAACAAATATACCAGGATAGGCATAGTCAAGATTGACCCACCTGCTCCTAATAATGATAAAACAGAGCCCATGATAAAGGCTCCCAGAAGACCTAAAATAAACACTTAGTTAATTGGATATCACTGGCTGATTAGCATCGATCCAAGCATTAATGCCTTCATCTAACTCTAAAATTTCACCAGAGTAATTTTGGCTTAAAAGAATATTGGCCGCCACCTTAGACCTTTTCCCCGATCTGCAATGAATCAAGATTGTATTATTAGTTGGATTGACCTCATTAATCTTCTCGGCACTAACCGTTGATAATGGCACTAAAATAGCATTTTCTAAATGAGCCTGATCGAACTCATCTTGCTCTCGTACGTCAATAATAATTGAGCCATTTTTTATAGATTGTGCCGCATCCTTAACGCTTAAAGATTTAAATCCCATCAGTGATGATCTTTCTTCTCAATGGGATTGCCTTGTGCTGACCAGTTTTTAATACCACCCATTAAATGATAACAATTTTTATAGTCATAGGATTTTGAAACCTGCACTGCTAAGGTAGATCGATGCCCTACCGCGCAATACATTAAAACTTTTTTTCCTTGAAGGTTTTCTTTTTCTTTAATCAAGTAGTCAGATATAAGATCAAACGGCACATGAATAGAGTTTTTAATTTTGCCGTCATGATAGATTTCACTATCCTCTCTTAAATCTAAAAGAACGTGGTCATCATTAGTTGTAACATTTTGGAATTCTTCAACGGTAAGACCATTTGTATTTTTTTGTCTTTTTAAATCAATCCCGAGTTTTAGATTTCCAGGCACTGCAATATCCATCATTTTAGGATCAGGAAGATTTAAATTATTCATAATATTTGCGTATTCCTCTGCAGAAGTTACTTGTAAACGTGGATTGAATTTCTTTTCTTCACCAATCGTACTTACAGTATCCCCTTTATAATCATGTGCCGGATATAAAAGTGTTTCCTCAGGTAATTTAAGTATTCTTTCAAAAATAGAATTATATGCATCATAAGGGTCTCCATTTTGAAAATCTGTTCTTCCAGTGCCTCGTATGAGCAAAGTGTCCCCTGAAAAAATTCTATCATTCATTAAATAACTAAATGAGTCGTTTGTATGACCGGGAGTGTGAAGAGCTTTTAATTTTATACCCTCAATAGAAACTTCATCATTATCTTTAACTTGCATCGAAACAACATCACTTGGAGTGGCGTCTCCCATGATAGTAATGCAATTCGTTCTATCTCTTAATTCTGCCATTCCAGAAATATGATCGGCATGAATATGTGTGTCGATTACTTTAACTAATTTTAAATCGAGCTCTTCCATTAACTTTATATATCGCTCAACATTTTCTAATACAGGATCAATAACTAGGGCCTCGCCGCCCTTTCTACTTGCCACAACATATGTGTAAGTAGAGGAAGTGTGGTCAAACAATTGTCTAAATATCATAATAAGATTTATATAGTCAAAAGTTGTTTATTTTCAATCCATTTCTTCCCAAGGGCGTAATTGTAACACATGGGCTTGCTTGTAAATGGTGTTTGGCACGATCAGTGGTACGACACAAAAAAATCTGGCGGAAAATTTATCAGAACAGAAGCTCAATTTAGAAATTTTATTGATCTTGATACTGAATTTACACCTGATAGTGGTCGGTATCACCTATACGTTTCTTTAGCCTGTCCGTGGGCTCACCGTACGCTTATTTATCGAAGTTTGAAAGATTTAGATAATCATATTTCTGTCAGTGTCGTTAATCCATATATGCTAGAAAATGGATGGACTTTTGAGGAAAGTTTTCCTGGTACAACTGCTGATCATTTATTTTCACAACAGTACCTTTATCAAATATATCTTAAAGCCAATCCAACCTACTCTGGCCGTGTAACGGTGCCTGTTCTATGGGATAAAAGAAAGCAAACAATTGTCAGTAACGAGTCCTCTGAGATTATCAGAATGTTCAATTATTCTTTTAATAAGCTTACTAATAATAATTTAGATTTTTATCCAGAAAAATTTCAAAAAAAAATTGATGAGATAAATGACTTTACTTATCACAATATTAATAATGGCGTCTACAAAGTAGGTTTTGCAACAAAGCAATCTGTTTACGAAGAGGAACTAGACAAATTGTTCACAGCACTTGATCAAATTGAAGAAATGCTTAAACAAAATTCTTATTTGCTTGGAGATGAAATGTTAGAATGTGATCTTCGTTTATTTCCAACTTTATTAAGATTTGATCCCGTTTATGTTGGACATTTTAAATGTAATAAAAAAAGAATAATTGATTATCCCAACATCAATCGGTATTTACAATCGATCAAATCAAATGCAAAAATTAAACCTACTATCAATATTGATCATATCAAGACTCACTATTATGGAAGTCATCCCACTATCAATCCCAATGGGATTATTCCAACAGGACCAGATTTATACTGATTAATTTTTAAAACGAGAGTGACAGCTTTTACAGCTACCAAAAAGATTTTGATGGTGTTGCTGTATAGCCTCTAAATCGTTGTTGCTTGCTGCGATCTTCGCTAGAGCGGCCAGTTCACTTGTATCTTGAGCAATGCTAACAAATGTATCTCTATCTTCGATAATATTTTGACTAGCTTTGGTTTTGCCTTCAAAGCTATCATTTGGGAAAAGATTAGGATATTCAATCATTATAGACTCTATCTTTGAATATATATCTTCTAACCCTTGGGTTTCACTATCTTTTAAAATTTGGGTAGCAGATCTCATCAATTTGTTGAAATCTTGCATTGACTCCTGTCTTTGATGAACTACATCGTTTGCTAGCAGAGCGCTAAAAGCAAACACAAAGATGATTATTAGCTTATTCATACTATTTTTTTTTACGATCAGTCCATCTTATAGATTAACATGAACTAAGAGGAAAAATGATTAAAAAATTGTTGACTGCTATTCTGTACTAAAATTTTACCATTTTCTAAATATATAAAATTATCTCCTATTTTTTTAGCTATCTCAAAATCATGTAATGTGAGAACAATTGTTTTATTTTTTTTTTCATGAAGCAATAAGCTTGTTAACAATTTTTCACTTTCTAAGTCTAAGCTTTGATTAGGCTCATCCAAGAATATGGTTGACTGATCAAAGCTCATTAAACGCGCAAGGAATAATTTTTGTTTTTCTCCTCCAGAAAGAGAGTTCATTTTCTGGTCCTCAAGTGCTGATAATTTAAACTCATCAAACCACGATGTATTTATTTGAAATTTTTTTATTTTATGAAGTATTTGATAATTGTATTTTACAGTATTTTTTAAAATTAAAGGTTTTTGAAACAACATAGGAATTGGGTGTTTTAAAGAAGACTGAAAAAGACCAGATGTTGGTTGAATAATTTGATTGAGTATTTTTAGTAAAGTCGATTTGCCCGAACCATTTTTTCCCATTATGACAGTTGTGCTGCCTTGCTCTATGTTTAAATTGATGCCCTGAAGTATTAATTTTTGATTTATTTGATAATTAATATTTTCTAATTTAATCATTTTTTTTAAAATAATTTATTCCAAAAGAAATAAGCAAAGATAAAGAAATTAAAATTGCTCCTAAAATTACCCCAACCATAATATTTCCTTTGGCTGTTTCTAACGCAATCATAGCTGTCATATTACGAGTCACATGATCAATAGAGCCCCCTACTATTGCTGCCGCACCATACTCACTTATAGCTCTGCCAAATCCTATTAATACGATAGTAAGGTAAATGCCTTTTTGATTTGTAATCATTAGCAATAGAATATCTCTTTGTGATGCGCCATACGAAAGGAGCTCCTCTTTTAACGGAGGGTATTCTTGCTCTATGTAATTAATAATCAAGGTAGTCATAATGGGGAAAATTATAATAAATTGAGCGATTATCATCGCTGATGGGGTATACAAAAGCTCCATCCAGCCGAGAGGGCCAGAGCGACTTATAATTAAATATACAACAAGCCCAGCACAAACAGGAGGAATAGAGGTTAAAGATCCCAAAATGCTAACAATATATTTTTTAAAAAGAAATTCTTGAGTTGCAAGTAAATAACCAAAAAATAGAGAAAGAAAGAAGCCAAATAAAGTTGATACAAAACTTACATGCAAAGAGATACTAATAGCTTCTAGGACTTTTGATAATTCGATCATTTTTAGTAGAGCCCCCTAAGAGGACTCTTTAATAATAGATTACTTTAACTCAAATTCATTCTAGTTGTAGGTAAAAAATAATTGCTGACCATCAATCTTATAGTTTTTAATCAGATCATTTCCCGTTCCTGTCAATAACCAGTCAATAAATTCTTGAGACTTTTCATGCTCTACATGAGGAAATTTTTTAGGATTGACGGCAATAATTCCATATGGGTTAAATAAAGTGCTATCTCCTTCAAATAATATTGTTAAATCATTTTTATTTGTAAATGAAATCCACGTTCCTCGATCAGTTAAGACATAACCCTGCATTTCCGCAGCAACATTGATGGTATTTGCCATCCCGCTTCCTGTTTTAATATAAGAGCTATGATCGGGTGACTGTATGCCAATTATTTTCCATAATGATAATTCTTTTTTATGGGTTCCTGAATTATCATCGCGAGAGATAAACTTAAAGCTCGGGGAAGATAGTTTTTTCATCACGCCGCTAATTTCAGTTTCGTTTTTAATATTTGCAGGATCATTGTTTGGACCAACAATCACGAAGTCGTTGTACATCAGATCAAATCTTTCAACTCCGAACTCCTCTTCGACAAATTTAAGTTCATCTTGCTTTGCATGAACCATTAACACATCACCATCGCCTTTTTTAGCATTCGCAATAGCTGTTCCTGTGCCTACGGCAACAGCGCGGACCTCAATTCCTTTTTCTTCTAAAAACTTTTCACTTAAAAGGTCTAACAGACCCGTATTGGCGGTACTTGTTGTAGATTGAACGATGATATAATCTCTTGCCTCTAAAGTGCTGACCAAAAAGATAAAAAAGATAAAAAAGCTCTTAACTAATCTCATTATTTATATTTCCTTGAAAAATTTCATTGATAATTAAATATTATCAATTCATTCTTTTCTAATAATAATTCATAATTAATAAATATTCATAATTTATTAATTCTTTTATTATATTATTTTATCGGTCATGCCTGTTTTAAATAAAAATTATACTTACGGTTTTGTTAGTATCTTATTTCATTGGCTAATGGCAATTATCCTAATTGTTACTTTTGTCTTAGGTCTGAATTTAGAACATAACTTCCAATACTATTATGAAGTGTTAATGCTGCACAACAGTTTGGGCATTTTAATTTTTTTATTAGCAATAATTCGAGTCTGTTGGAAGTGGGTAAATATAAAGCCCGATCCATTACCATCAAAAAGGATTTTTATGAAACTCGCAACTCTTATTCATGTTTTTTTTTATATCTTATTTTTTTTAATTCCAATTACAGGATACTTGTTAACAAATCTACAAGGAGATACAGTGTCTTTCTTTGGAAACTTCTTTCCAGATATTTTGAGCAAAAATATTGATCTCAAATATTATATTCATATTATCCATGAGGCATTGGGTAAAATTATTTTAATAATGTTTATTCTGCACGTTATTGGCGCTTTATATCATCATTATTATTTGAAGGATAATACCCTAAAGAGAATAATGTTTTTTAATAAAATTAAAGCCAATCAGGAATAGGTAGATTTTTTGATTGTAAAAAATCTTTATTAAACATCTTACTAAAATATTTATAAGCATCATCACACAAGATCGTGACAATATTTTTTCCAGGACCCATTTCTTTTGCCATTTGCATGGCCCCAGCAATATTAACTCCACAGCTTGTTCCTAAAAATAAGCCTTCGGTTTTAATTAATTTATATAAAAGCTCGAATGCCTCTTTATCAGAAACGTGGTAAGCCATATCAATTAAACATGCTTCGACGTTTTTAGTAACCCTTGCCTGACCTATGCCTTCTGTCTCAGAGGGATCGCCAGTCACCTCTAAAACTGAGTCTTTAAAATAACGGTACATAGTAGCGCCTTGAGGGTCTGTGCAAGCAATTTTTATATCAGGGTTTAATTCTTTTAATCCCACTGATGTTCCAGCCAAGGTTCCGCCCGTACCAATAGCACAAGTAAAGCCATCAACTTTTCCATCTAATTGATTATAAATTTCTCTAGCAGTCGTTTTTGCATGGAATTGATAATTTGCCGTATTATCAAACTGATTGGCCCAGATCACTGATCCCTCACCTTTGGACTGTAATTCTTCTGCCAATCGTCTGGAAATATGCTGATAATTACCCGGGTCTTTGTATGGTTTAACTTCTACTATTCTAAGTTCTGCGCCTAAATTTCTTAATATATCGCGCTTTTCTAGAGACGCTGCTTCGGGCATGACGATGATTGTTTTATAACCTCGAGCATTATTAATCATTGTTAGGGCAATACCAGTATTTCCAAAAGTGCCCTCTACAACAGTACCGCCAGGTTCAATTAATTTTTTATCTTCAGCATTTTGAATAATACCCAATGCGGCTCGATCTTTCACTGAACCGCCAGGATTCATAAATTCAGCTTTGCCATAAATATTACAACCCGTCAGTTCAGAAGGATATTTCAATTTGATTAGGGGAGTATTGCCAATTAAATCAATCATCGAATTATTCATAATATTAAATAGTATCTAAAGCTTGATTTAGATCATCAATAATATCTTCGACGTCTTCAATACCAACTGATAAACGTAAAAGACTATCTGAAATACCCAAGCTATCTCGAATTTTTTTGTCAATTGATGCATGGGTCATAATTGCAGGATGTTCAATCAAACTCTCAACACCACCTAAACTTTCTGCAAGTGTAAAAATTTTTAAATGAGAAAGAAATGTATTAACTCCCTCTAAATTAGTATCAAGAACAATTGACATCATCCCACCAAATCCGCTCATTTGCTTTGAAGCAATTGATTTATATTTTTGATCTGTTCCAGGGTAATGAATTTTAATAACCTTTGGATGTGACTCTAAAAAATTAGCTACCTTCTCTCCATTTTCATTATGCTTTTGCATTCGCACAGAAAGTGTTTTTATACTGCGAGTAAGTAAATAACAGTCAAAAGGCGATGGGATAGCCCCTACAGCATTTTGAAGGTACGAGATTTTTTCTGCGTATAGATCTTGATCTTTAATTACTATCGATCCCCCAACGATATCTGAGTGACCACCCAAATATTTTGTAGAAGAACTAACAACCAAATCTGCCCCAAGCTCTAAAGGTCGTTGGTTATAAGGAGAAGCAAAAGTGTTATCGCAAATAACCGGTAAATTAAAACCATGTGCAATTTCGGCTGTATTTTTAATATCTATAATTTTCATTAAAGGATTAGATGGGGTTTCGGCCCAAACAAACTTGGTACGTTCTGTTACAATATCATCCCAATTAACATTGGTGTCAAAATCAACATAAGTAACATCAATATTCATTTTAACTTTATCGAATAATCTTCTGGTGCCCCCATAAACATCATCAGAGCAAATCACATGATAATTTTCACCAAATAAATCACAAACTGTATTAATGGCAGCCATTCCAGAAGAAAAAGCAAAAGCCTGTTTTCCAGATTCAATTGAGGCTAATAATTTTTCTAAAATATCACGACTTGGATTTTTTGTTCGGGCATACTCATATTGAAAGTCTCCAGGTTTGTTTTGTTTGAAAGTGGATGATAAATGAATGGGAGGCATCACCGCTCCAGTTTCATTATCAGAACCATGGCCCGAGTGAATAACTTTTGTGTTAAACTTTTTTTTCACACTACTCTTATAGACTATTCCGAAACCAATAAAACATTAAAAGAAATTTATTAAAATAACGGCACTCATAAAAAGAAGCATAATATAGAAAAACTTTTGAAATAAAGCTTCTGATATTTGATATCTTATTTTTTGACCAATAAAGAGTCCGCAAAAAATAGGTATTAAAATAATTAAAGAATTAATAACAATTTCTTTATTAATTAAATCAAAATTAGAAAAAGAGATAATTTGCCCAAGAGGATAAAGAAAAAAAGCAATTCCTAGAAACTGAATAGTTGTATTTTTATTATAATTAAGAGACTGTAATAAAAATACTAATGGCATTGTGTATATGCTTGTCATACCAATAATAACCCCATTTATTGATCCAACTAAAATTTGAGAAAAAGGCTTATCATGGAAAGGTAATTTAAATTTTATTTTTAAAAGAAATAAAACAGAATTGGTTATTAAAATTATAGCTATAAATAAAATTATAAAATTTGAATTAATTATCTTTAATAAGTAAGCCCCAGGAAAAATAAAAATAGTAGAAAATAATAAAAAATATTTTGTTTCACTGATAATTTTTTTAAAATTTCCACCTCTGCTTAATTGATAAATATTGACAACAAGTGTGGGGATTAAAATAAGCGCGATGATAATTTTTACATCTAAAACAAAAGACAAAAGAGAAATTGAAACGGTTGGCATTCCAAAGCCAATACTTCCTTTAATGACACCACAAAGTACATATACAAAAAATATGTATACCAGAATGGTCA
>Ga0255777_10003993_pt1 | contig 12353 bp, 7 predicted proteins | sample 101ome_15_FD_179975 | JGI IMG/M metagenome (GOLD analysis project Ga0255777, IMG submission 179975) | Coastal salt marsh microbial communities from the Groves Creek Marsh, Skidaway Island, Georgia - 101402AT metaG (version 2) | ecosystem: Environmental > Aquatic > Marine > Intertidal zone > Salt...
CTGGGGAGCCGTAAACAGGGTCGACGGCTACTGGACGCTTGGCTACTGGGCCTTTACGTGGCATTACTTACCCTTCTTTGCACCGTAGCGGCTACGAGCCTGCTGACGGTCTTTCACAGCCTGGGTGTCTAGTGCACCGCGAACAATCTTGTAACGCACACCTGGCAGGTCCTTTACACGGCCACCACGCACAAGCACCATCGAGTGCTCCTGCAGGTTGTGGCCCTCACCTGGGATGTAGGCAGTTACCTCAACGCCGTTCGATAGCTTCACACGCGCGACCTTACGAAGAGCCGAGTTCGGCTTCTTTGGTGTGGTGGTGTACACACGGGTGCATACGCCACGCTGCTGCGGGTTAGCCTTCAGAGCCGGGCTCTTGGTCTTCGAGACCTTTGGGCTACGACCCTTGCGAACCAACTGCTGAATTGTTGGCACTAGTACTCCTTATTCGTTCCTCGGCACAGCACAAAACTGAAAACCGAAGTTATTTTCTTTGACCCACCCTCAGCGACTAGAGGATTTCGGCCCGATACACGCTCTCGCATGAACCTTGCCAAGCATACCTGTAGCCACTTGAGGCGGTCAAATACTTTTTATGTTGTTGTTAGTTCTCTTCGACTGCAAACGGATCTGCAACCGAGAGGCTTAGCTCCTGAGAATCCAGGTCTCCGTCCTCGAAGGAAGCGTCTGACCAGATGCGGTTCGGGTAGCGCTCTGCCTTTGCCTCTTCGGTGCCATCGACCTCGAAGTTGCGGTAGCGAGCCATACCAGTTCCAGCTGGAATCAGCTTTCCAATGATGACGTTCTCCTTCAGGCCAACAAGCCTGTCCTCGCGGCGGTCCAGCGCTGCCTGGGTAAGGACCCTGGTGGTTTCCTGGAAGGAGGCCGCCGATAGCCAAGACTGCGCAGCAAGAGAAGCACGGGTCATGCCCATGACCTCCTGACGAGCACTTGCTGGGCGAAGACCACTGCCGACTGCCTCGCGGTTCTTGCTTGCGAACCTCTGGCGGTCGATGATCTCACCTGGAAGCATGTCGGTGTCTCCAGAGTCAATAACTGTGACCTTGGAGAGCATCTGACGAACAATCACCTCGAGGTGCTTGTCGTGCAGAGGAACGCCCTGGGAGCCGTAGATAGCCTGGACACCGCGGATGATCTCAGCTGCTGCCTCACGGCTTCCCTTGATCATCAGCACCTCGTGAGGAATTGGTGTTCCGTCAACTAGGTAGTCTCCGGCCTCAACCAGCTCACCCTTCTCAACCAGCAGGTCATCGGCGGATGAGACTGTGGTGATTGGCAGGTATGGGCTCAGCTTCTTGAAGGTCTTGGAAGCGGTTCTCGAGAAGCTGTACTGCATAGCCAGCGCCTCAGCCTCTTTCTCGGCCTTCTCGCCCTGTGGACGAACGAAGACGTCATAGCTCTTGGTTCCGGTAGTGGAGACCTTCTCTACGAGGTCAACCTTTCCGTCCCAGAAGGCCATAACGGCAACCTTGCCGGCCTGACGCCATCCAACACGAGCCTCAAGAAGGTCGGTAACACCGTTAAGACCCTGAGTGATGTCGTAAGAGATCAGACGCTCAACACGAACCTTCTGACCACCAATGGACTTCAGAATCGTCTGCTTCTTGGTGTTCTCGGCAGCACCACCGGTGTGGAAGGTACGCATGGTCAACTGAGTTCCAGGCTCACCAATCGACTGAGCAGCGATGATACCGATGGCCTCACCGACGTTTACCTCCTGGTTGGTGGCAAGCGATACTCCGTAGCAAGCGGCACAGATGCCAGCATCTGCCTCACAGGTAAGAACCGAGCGAACCACAATGGTCTCAACTCCGGCTTCCTTGAGCCTGCGAACAGTTGCGTGGTCGATGTTCTCTCCGGCCTTCACCAGCATGTCCTTGCCGACCTTGACATCGGCGAGGTTGCTACGACCAACAATCGACAGCTCGACCTGCTCGTCATCAAGAAGGTCCTTCTCAAGACCCTTAGATGTGCCACAGTCCTCGATCTGGATGATGACATCCTGCGCCACGTCAACCAGACGACGGGTTAGGTAACCGGCGGCCGCAGTCTTCATGGCGGTGTCAGCGTTACCCTTTCGAGCACCGGTTGCGTTTGTGAAGTACTCGTGAGCAGTTAGGCCCAGCAGGTAGTTACCCTTCACAGGCATCGGTGCGAAGTCACCGGAAGATGTTGCAACCGGTCCACGCATACCCATGATGGAACGAATCTGCAGCCAGTTACCCCTAGCACCAGAGGTGACCATCTTGTAGATGGCGTTCTCGTGTGGGATTGACTCCTGGAGCAGGCTCTGGATCTCCTTGGTCTCCTTGGACCAAAGCTCACCTAGCTCATCACGACGCTCGAGGTCAGACTTGAGTCCGTTGTCAAACGCTTCCTGAATCTTGGTGTGCTGCTTCTCGGCCTTGGTGATCATCTCGGCGCGCTTCTTGTCGAAGGTACCCTTCGGGTCGAAGTTGGCGTCCGAGATAGCCATCGAAACACCCGAGCGTGTCGCCCAGTGGAAACCAGCATCCTTTAGCTTGTCAAGCGAAGCTGCAACCTCGGTCCTCGAATACATCTCGACCAAGTCAGAGACGATTTGACCGAGCTGCTTCTTGCCAACCTGCTCGTTTACGAACGGGTAGTTCTCTGGCAGTGCCTCGTTGAATAGTGCACGTCCGAAGGTGGTCTCGCGAAGCTCACCCTCGATGCGGATGCGAACCTTGGCGCTAATTGCTAGCTCGTGGATGTCATAGGCCATCTGAGCCTCTGCCATTGAGCTGAACGCAAGTCCCTCGCCCTTGGCTCCCTCAACCTCTTCGGTCAGGTGGAACAGACCAATGATCATGTCCTGGGTTGGGGTAGCAACTGGGCGACCATCAGATGGCTTCAAGATGTTGTTCGATGCCAGCATCAAGATCCTGGCCTCGGCCTGTGCCTCTACCGAGAGCGGCAGGTGGACTGCCATCTGGTCACCATCGAAGTCAGCGTTGAACGCAGCACATACAAGTGGGTGCAGCTGAATCGCCTTACCCTCAACAAGTACTGGCTCAAAGGCCTGAATACCTAGGCGGTGAAGGGTCGGTGCACGGTTTAGCAGTACCGGCCTCTCCTTGATTACCTCTTCCAAAGCACCCCAAACCTGTGGGCGAGAACGCTCGACCATGCGCTTAGCACTCTTGATATTCTGAGCAAGACCCAGATCCACAAGACGCTTCATCACAAATGGCTTGAAGAGTTCAAGTGCCATCAGCTTTGGAAGACCACACTGGTGGAGCTTCAGCTGAGGACCAACAACAATTACCGAACGACCTGAGTAATCAACACGCTTACCCAGAAGGTTCTGACGGAAACGTCCCTGCTTACCCTTCAGTAGGTCGGAGAGCGACTTCAGCGCACGGTTACCGGTTCCAGTTACCGCACGGCCACGGCGACCGTTGTCGAACAGTGCGTCAACCGCCTCCTGAAGCATGCGCTTCTCGTTGTTCAGAATGGTCTTTGGCACGGCGCCAAGGTCTACGAACCTCTTTAGGCGGTTATTGCGGTTGATAACCCTGCGGTAGAGGTCGTTGAGGTCAGAGGTAGCGAAGCGGCCACCATCAAGCTGAACCATTGGGCGAATCTCAGGTGGCAGCACAGGAAGCACCGACAGAACCATTGAGGTTGGCGGGGTGCCAGACTGCTCAAAGCTGCTTACGACCTTTAGGCGCTTAATGGCCTGGGTCTGCTTTGAGCCTTTTGTGGTTGCAATCTCAGCGCGCAGCTCGGCTGCAGCACCTGCAAGGTCGAATGCAGCCAGAACCTGCATGACAGCCTCTGCACCAATCTCGGTTATTACGTAGTCCGAGAAGTAGTAGTCGAAGTGGTCAAAGATCACATCGTTTGGAAGAAGCTGTCCAACCTCTGCGGTCAGGAACATCCTCCAGGCGATCTGCTCCTTGTGAAGGTTGGCAGGACGCTCTAGGCGCGCGTACTCACGAACGATCTTGTCGGTCTTCTTCTTGAAGTCCGCCATGAGCTTCTTGATCTTCTTGGTCTCGTCTGAGGTGCGGATGACTGCGTCTTCCTGCTCCTCATCGGTCTCAACCGCTAGCGACTTTGCAGACCAGAACCCGTCTGGGTCCTTCTCCTCAGAATCGATTAGCTGCTCAACGCTCTTTGCGAATTGCTTCTCGATCCAGCGTGGGGTCTCCCAGAACTTGTTGGATACCTGAAGCTCTAGACCGAGCTCACGAAGCTCTGCCATTTCTTCGGCAGCGGCCGCCTCGAACTCCTCGTTGCGAGCTGCAACCAGAGCGCGAATGCGGTCTACATACTCCTCGCGAACCAGGTCATACTCACCGTCACGAAGCTCGCGGTCGATGTCCATGACCCTGTAGGCGGCAAAGTAAATGATCTTCTCGAGATCCTTTGGAGCCATGTTCAACAGGTAGCCAAGGCGTGATGGAACACCCTTGAAGTACCAGATGTGGGTTACCGGAGCGGCTAGCTCGATGTGACCCATGCGCTCACGACGAACTGAGCTCTTTGTTACCTCTACACCACAGCGCTCACAGACGATGCCTTTGAAGCGCACACGCTTGTACTTTCCACAAGAGCACTCCCAGTCCTTGGTGGGACCAAAGATCTTCTCGCAGAAGAGGCCGTCTTTCTCGGGCTTTAGGGTTCGGTAGTTGATGGTCTCTGGCTTCTTTACCTCACCAGATGACCATGAGCGGATGTCCTCGCTGGTTGCAAGACCAACGCGAAGGGCACTGAAGTTTTCTACTCTTACTGACATTTCTTTTTAGTTCCTTCTTGGTCTACTGGTAGGTGTTGAAGTCGGTTTCGGCGGACAGGTTCTCGTTGCGGCTTAGGTTGATACCCAGCTCCTCAGCTGCGCGGTCGGACTCGAACTCCTCGTCCTTCAGCACTACAACGTGGCCCTCATCGTCGATTACCTCGACGTTGAGACCGAGTGACTGCATCTCCTTTGCAAGGACCCTGAATGACTCCGGGATTCCCGGCGGCTGGATGTTGTCACCCTTCACGATTGCCTCGTAGGTGCGAACACGACCTGCGATGTCATCTGACTTGATGGTTAGCAGCTCCTGGAGGGTGTGAGCGGCGCCATAGGCCTGTAGGGCCCATACCTCCATCTCACCAAACCTCTGGCCACCAAACTGTGCCTTACCACCCAGTGGCTGCTGGGTAATCATCGAGTAAGGGCCGGTCGAACGAGCGTGAATCTTGTCGTCAACCAGGTGGTGGAGCTTCAGCATGTACTTGACACCAACGGCAATTGGCTCTGGGTATGGCTCGCCACTGCGGCCATCAAACAGCCTTGCCTTACCGCTGCCATCGATGAGCCTCTGGCCATCTGAGTTAGGCAGGGTGTGGTCCAAGATGCCGGCCACCTGATCCTTGGTTGCACCATCAAACACTGGAGTTGCAACCTTGGTTCCTGGCTCGCTCTTGATCAGGCTCTTTGCCATGTCATCAGCCCACTTGGCAACACCCTTGACGTCCCAACCCTGCTTACATGCCCAACCTAGGTGGGTCTCAAGCACCTGACCGAAGTTCATACGGCCTGGGATACCCAGCGGGTTCAGCACGATGTCGACAGGAGTACCGTCCTCCATGAACGGCATGTCCTCGACAGGAAGAATCTTGGCGATAACACCCTTGTTTCCGTGACGACCAGCAAGCTTGTCACCTTCGGTGATCTTTCGCTTCTGGGCGATGTGGACAACAACCCTGCGGTTCACACCAGCACCGAGCTCGTCTCCGTCCTCGGCATCAAAAACCTTGACGCCAATAACGGTTCCGCCTTCGCCGTGTGGGACCTTCAAAGAGGTGTCCCGAACCTCGCGGCTCTTCTCGTTGAAGATCGCGCGCAGTAGTCGCTCCTCGGCAGAGAGCTCGGTCTCACCCTTGGGGGTTACCTTTCCGACCAGGATGTCTCCCGGGCGTACCTCTGCACCAATACGGACAATGCCCATGTCATCTAGCTGGGCTAGAGCCTCAACCGAGATGTTTGGTAGGTCGGCGGTGATCTCCTCAGCACCAAGCTTGGTGTCGCGCGCGTCAACCTCATACTCCTCGATGTGAATCGAGGAGAGGGTGTCCTGCTTCACAAGCTCCTGGCTCAAGATGATGGCGTCTTCGAAGTTGTATCCCTCCCATGGCATGAATGCCACGAGCAGGTTCTTACCCAGGGCCAACTCCCCGTTTTCAGTTGATGGGCCGTCGGCTAGAACATCTCCAACTTCTACTCGCTGACCAACCTCAACGATGACTCGCTGGTTGATAGCGGTTCCCTGGTTTGAGCGGTCGAACTTGCGAAGTGGGTAGGTTGAACGCTTCTTGTTGTCGTTGTGGACTGTGATTTCATCAGCGTCTATCTCTTCGACAACACCTGCCTGGTCTGCGACCACAACAGCGCCCGAGTCAATGGCAGCGATTCGCTCCATGCCGGTACCAACGTATGGGCTGTCTGCACGAAGCAGTGGCACGGCCTGACGCTGCATGTTCGCACCCATCAGAGCACGTGAAGAGTCATCGTGCTCAAGGAATGGAATCAGCGATGTAGAAACAGAAGCTAGCTGACGTGGGGATACATCGATGTAGTCAACGTCTGCTGCGTCAACCTCGACAATGTCACCGCGGAAGCGAGCAAAGGCCTTCGGTCCCTTGAGAGACCCATCGGTGTTTAGAGGGGTGTCAGCTCCTGCAATCACCTTGCCGTCTTCACTGGCTGCGTCGAGGAACTCGACAGTCTTGGAGACCTTGCCGTTTTTCACAGCACGGTATGGAGTCTCGATAAACCCGAAGGCGTTGATGCGGCTGAAGGCAGTAAGGGATCCGATCAGACCAATGTTTGGACCTTCTGGAGTCTCAACCGGACACATCCTTCCGTAGTGAGAAGGGTGTACGTCACGGACCTCCATCTGGGCACGCTCACGAGCGATACCACCAGGACCAAGAGCCGACAGACGACGCTTGTGGGCGAGGCCGGCTAGTGGGTTGTTCTGGTCCATGAACTGCGAGAGCTGGCTAGCACCGAAGAACTCCTTCAATGCTGAGACGACTGGACGCAAGTTAATCAAGGTCTGAGGAGTAATTGCCTCGATGTCCTGTGTCGACATGCGCTCACGAACCACACGCTCCATACGGCTAAGACCAATACGAACCTGGTTCTGAATCAGCTCACCAACGCTACGGATGCGGCGGTTAGAAAAGTCATCGATGTCATCGGAGCGAACCGCAAGGTTTACCTTCTTGCCGTTCATCTTGATGCCAAACTCTGCGTTCTGCGAGCTTGAGGAAACGTTGTTAGCAAGAACTAGGTCGAAGAGCAATAGGTACTTCAAGGTGCTCACGATGTCGGCCTTGGTCAAGGTCGTGATGTTTGCATCCTCTTCGATCTGAAGCTTGCGGTTGATCTTGTGACGACCCACACGAGCTAGGTTGTAGCGCTTGGACTCAAAGTAAGTTGAGCGCAGCCATGCGTCTGCTACCTCGCTACCAGCAGCCTCACCGCGAACCTTGCGGTAGACCTCGCGGAGAGCCTCTTCCTTGCTGACAATCGGGTTAGCGAAAACCTTCGACTCGTCATACTCCAGGGTTCTCTCGATGATGTCCTCATCGAACTTCATACCCAGAGGGCTTGCCTCGACGGCAGCCTTGATGTCTGCGAACTCTGCGCGAATCTCATCCTTGGTGAAACCGAGGGCCTTGAGGAAAATAGTTGCCGAGACCTTGGTCTTGCGGTCAACCTGAACCTGGAGAATTGGTTGGCCGAATCGAGCAGCAGGCTTTCTCTCGTCCTTGACCCACTCAGTCAAAAACTCGAGGTAACTTCCTCGGCTTGGGATGATTTGAGCTTTGTTGTTGCGAACGTCAAGGTTTCCTGTGGTGTTAGTAGACACCGAGAAGTAGACGCCAGGGGAACGCACAAGCTGCGAAACAACAACGCGCTCAGTACCGTTGATGATGAAGGTGCCCTTGCCGGTCATTACAGGGAAGTCACCCATGAACACAGTCTGAGACTTGATCTCACCCGTTAGGTAGTTGGTGAATTCAGCCTTGATGTAGAGGGGCTGCGTGTAGCTCTTGCCCTTCTCCTTGCACTCGTCAGGGGTGTAGGGAGGGTCGAATAGTTCTGGGTCGGAAAACGACAGGCCCATCTTTGCGTCCTGGGCAGCATTGCTGCTGTCCTCAATCGGACTAATCTCCTCGAAGACCTCGTCTAGACCGGTCTTGGCAGCCTTACCGGCGATTGCACGCCAGGCAGGAGCTCCAACTAACCAGTCAAAGCTCTCGGTCTGAAGCGAGAGTAGGTCTGGGATCTCTACCGGGTCAGAGTGCTTAGCGAATGAAGGCCTCTGAGCGGTTCTTGATGTATTTGCGGACTTGGTGGATTTAGCGTTTTTCGCAGCAGCCAAAGTGAATACCCCTAGGGAAGTTAGTTAGGTTTGGGCGGATATTCGCATACCTAAACCGAAACGAGCCACAATTTGCATCGCGCCAGACAACCGCTATTTATCGCCGGGCAGGGTTAGGGAAGCAAACCTCAATACTAAAGGAGGAGAATTATGCTACGCAACTTAAAATTCCGCAGGATTTTTACAAATTTGTGACCAAATCAAGAATCTCTTGTTTTTTGGTCCCTGATGGCCTTCTTGATCTCTCGCTTGGCATCTTTTTCCTTTAGGGTCTGACGCTTGTCGTAGTCCTTCTTACCCCTTGCAAGACCAATCTCAACCTTGGCGTAGCCGTCCTTGAAATAAAGGCTTATCGGCACCAGGGTAAAGCCCGCCTCCTTGGTCTTTCCGGCTAGCTTCGCAATCTCTTTTTTGGCAAGCAGCAACTTGCGCTTTCTGCGCGGAGCATGGTTGTTCCAAGAGCCCTGAGAAAACTCTGGGATATAGGCATTCTCGAGCCAAAGCTCTCCCCCATCCTCCGCCGCATATGAGTCAGTCAAAGACGCCTTCCCTTGCCTAAGCGCCTTGACCTCCGTCCCGGATAGGACAATGCCAGCCTCATAGACATCGTCTATGAAGTAGTCATATCTCGCTCTCTTGTTGTTAGCAATGAGCTTTTGACCACGCTCGCGTGGCATGGGGAATCTCCTAGGTCCTTAGGTGCCTGAAGGTAGAAATACCCGAGGCTAAGACAGCGAGAATAGCACCGAGGCCAAGAACGTAGGGAGCGACCTGGAACACGTCTTGGGTAGAGACCAAATTAATGAAAGCCAACTCAAGGGCAAGCGAATCAGTTAGGTAATTCTCAACAACGAATACATTCAGGGCGATTGCGAGGCCTCCACCTAGAAGCGCTGCCAATAATCCCTCCAAGATGAAAGGGAGTTGGATAGATGCGCTTGATGCCCCAACTAAGCGCATGATGCCGATTTCCCGTCGTCTGGCGAACGCGCTCAACCTAATTGTCGTAGTGGTCAAAAGCGCTGCACTGAACAGCATGATGGTTGCTATCCCACCCGCAGCGAGGCTCGCTCCATTCAACAGGCCAATGATTGGATCGAAGTAGCTGCGTTGATCGGAGACTGAGGCAACCCCAGGCTGAGATTGAAAGGACTCCACTACCAGCTCCGCCTTTTCTGGATCCTCCAAAGAGACCCAGTAGGTCGCATTGAGCTGTTCAGGGTTTAGGTAATTGGCCGCAGTCAGGGCTCCGCTTTCGTCCAGGAGCCTCTCATAGGCCTCTTCTTGGCTTTCAAAATAATATTCGGCAATGTATGGAGCCAAGGCGGAAGACCCAAGTTGACCAGCAACTGCTATCTGTTGAGCCTCGGTTATTGCACCATTCGGGCAAATCAGATCACTCTCAAAATCGTTACACAGGTACACGGCAATCTGAGCCTTGTCATACCAATAGGTTTTGAGGTTGGAAATCTGAATCTGCAAAAGGGCTGTCACCGCAACAAAGCTGAGTGAGATAAAGGTGACCAGGACAATCGATAGGACCATCGAGAGATTTCCGCGAACTCCCTCCCAAACTTCTCTGAGAACAAAGGACAGTTTCATGATTCGTCCTCCGAAATGTGAAGCGGACCACTAGGCATCTCTCGATAGCTTGCGGTTTCGGCGTCCCTAATTACCCTTCCATCCTGAATCTCCACTACTCGTCGTTGCATCTGGTCAACAATTCCTCGGTCATGCGTTGCCATAACAATCGTGGTTCCAGAGAGGTTGATGCGACTAAGTAGTCCCATGATTTCGCGACTATTGTCTGGGTCAAGGTTTCCAGTCGGTTCATCTGCCAAGAGCAACTCGGGACGATTCACTAATGCTCTAGCAATCGCAACTCGCTGTTGCTGGCCCCCGGAGAGAGCGGCCGGAAAGCTGGACGACTTGTCCTCAAGGCCAACAAGTCTAAGGACATCTGGGACGCTGGTCTCAATGAAGGCGCGGGATTTACCAATCACCTGGAGGGCGTAGGCAACGTTTTGATAGACGGTCTTATTGCTGAGCAGCCTAAAGTCTTGAAAGACAACGCCTAATCTGCGCCTGTATTTTGCAACTTGCCTCTGCGGCATTGACTTGAGGCTCTCACCAAGCACAAATAGCTCGCCTGAATCGGGCTTTTCCTCTCTCAAAAGAAGTCGCAAAAGTGAAGATTTTCCCGAGCCCGAAGCCCCGACCAAAAATACAAACTCACCCCGCGCTATCTCCAGGTCAATTCCTGTGAGCGCTGACTCTCCCGCCCCGCGGTAGGTCTTGGAGACATTGTCTAGGCGAATCATCCTGAGCAAAGCCTAGGCAGGTTCAGGCAAAGAGCCCCTTTGCCAGGCAGAGTGTTAGCCGTTTTGCTCGGCCCGCCAGCGGATTCCAGATGCAATGAACCCTGCAAGCTTGCCATTGAAAACATCGTCGGGATTGTTTTCCTCATGCTCGGTCCTCAGGTCCTTCACCATCTGATAGGGAGCAAGCACGTAGGAGCGCATCTGCTCGCCCCAGCTGGCTTTCACATCTCCAGCCAACTGTTTCTTTGTCTTTTCCTCTTCTTGCCGGCGCAAATCAAGAAGCCTCGATTGCAAAACTCGCATGGCCTCAATCTTGTTTTGAAGCTGGGACTTCTCGTTTTGGCAAGAAACAACAATTCCCGTGGGGAGGTGGGTAATCCTTACTGCCGAGTCAGTCGTGTTAACAGACTGACCGCCTGGTCCTGAGGATCTAAAGACATCAACCCGAATGTCACTGTCTGAGACCTCTACCTCGTTATCGCTCTCAATCAGTGGGACCACCTCTACGGCTGCAAAAGACGTCTGCCTCTTTCCTGCTGCATTAAACGGGCTCATCCTTACGAGGCGATGAGTTCCGGATTCGACTGACAGCTTGCCGAAGGAGTAAGGGCCATCGAGCTTGATGGAGCAAGACTTGATCCCAGCGCCCTCAGCGTAAGAAACGTCAAGAAGGTCGACCCTCATGCCCTCTGACTCCCCATACCTCACATACATGCGCATCAGCATCTCTGCAAAGTCAGTTGCGTCATCACCTCCTGCCCCGCTTCGAATGCTCATGATTGCGGATCTCGAGTCATACTCGCCGCTGAGAAGCGTCTCGGTCTCTAATCCAGAAAGCTGGTTTGCAAGATCAGCTAATTCCGCTTTTGCCTCTGCCAGCGCCTGATTGTCTCTCTCCTGCTCAGAAAGCTCCAATAGCACCGCGGCATCTTCAAGGCCACTTTCAATGGTTTCGAGCCGGTTCAGTAGAAGCTTTTTTTGAGACAAAGAAGAAGTGATGCGCTGCGCGGCTTCTTGGTCATCCCATAGGCCAGGTTTTGCAACGTGCTCCTCAAGTTCTGTTATTTCGGTGCTAATCCGCGAAGGGTTTAGAACTCCCGTTACCTGCTCAAGGCGCACCCTCATGTCTTTGAGCAAATCTGCTGGCTCAAAAGAAGTCATTTAGAACCAGCCTCGCAAGCGTTGAAGAAGAGTAAAATTTCTCTGGCGGTGGCGGTGGGATTTGAACCCACGGTGGGCTTTCACCCACACAACTTTTCGAGAGTTGCACCTTCGGCCGCTCGGACACGCCACCGTCTCAAAGTCTATCTCAGGCTCGTTGTTCGCCAAAAAAGTCGCTCAGCAGCTCGGAGCACTCGGCCTCCAGAACGCCACCAATGACCTCTGGGCCCGATCCCAACCGAGCATCTCTCAGTAGGTCGTAGGCCGAACCCGCAGCACCTTTCCGCAAGTCGTAGGCACCGAAGATTACCCGAGAGATTCGAGCCTCAAGTATTGCGCCCGAGCACATCACGCAGGGCTCCAGTGTCACGACGAGCGTACAGTTCTCAAGCCTCCAATCGCCAATCACTTGACCCGCGGCCCGTAAAGCCAAAATCTCTGC
>Ga0255777_10004010_pt1 | contig 12328 bp, 9 predicted proteins | sample 101ome_15_FD_179975 | JGI IMG/M metagenome (GOLD analysis project Ga0255777, IMG submission 179975) | Coastal salt marsh microbial communities from the Groves Creek Marsh, Skidaway Island, Georgia - 101402AT metaG (version 2) | ecosystem: Environmental > Aquatic > Marine > Intertidal zone > Salt...
TAGAAAGCGGCTGCGTCGCTCTCGCTTGAACCTTTGTAACCAACTAGTACACCTTCGCCATCTGCTGCCATGCTGTCAACATAGATCTTCATAGCACCGTTTAGGGTACCAACCATCTTAGTGTTGGTTGGAGCTTCGAAAGAACCTTCTGTTGTACGTGCAAAAGCAGAAGTTGTTGCGCTTTGTAGAACTGTTAGAGCGGCTGGTGAAACAACTGCCCAGTTACCTGCGCCACGACGTGTTAGCTGAGCAATTCTGTTAGCGGCACGGTTAATTGTGATCGCTAGAGCGGCATGCTCGTCACCAACGTATGTAGCTGTACCAGAAACTGTACCCTGGTCAAAGCTGTAGTCTGTAGAAGCTAGACTACGTAGGCTAGCTAGGACTTCTTGGTCGATTTCAACAGTAATCTCTTGAGCTAGTGCTGCCATGATTTCTGCTTCAACGTCAATACCATGCATTGCTTGTGCATCCTGAGCTGCCTCAAATGTCCAACGAGCTGATAGCTTACGTGAACGAGCTTCTACAGTTTGCTTCATGATCTGTACGTTGATCTTGTTACCTGGCTCACCTTCAAGTGCGCTTGTAGCGGCTGCGGCACCTGGGTTAGTACCAGTACCGGAGTAGCTTGTTGCAACTTTAAATGGGCTTAGGGCTTCTTCGCCAGCTGTTGCACCGTTAGCACCAGCGTTAACTGTGTCTGCATAACGTACACGTAATGTGTGGATTTGTGCAACTGGACCTGTCATTGGCTGAACGCCAACGATTTCGTTAGCAATAACTGTTGGCATTACACGTCTGATAACTGGTAGAATAACACGGTTTAGTGTTGCTACGTTACCACTTTGTGTTGCGCCAGCTGTAACTGCTTCGCTTAGTAGTGACTTCTTAGTGTTTTCTAAGATGACACTCATTGTGTTCTTTTTAGAACCACTCAAGCCTTCTAGTAGGGCTTCTTTTGTGTCGCCCCAACGGCTTTCTAATAATGCTTGCTTCATTTTACCTTTTCTCCTATGGGTATTATTTAAGCCCTGCTAGCTTCTTCAATTCAATAACATTTGCTTCATCAGCATCTGTTTCACGAATTGAGGCGGTTTTGATAGCAGATTTATCACCAGTTACTTCTTTGTTTTCAACAACCATACGCTTTTCAGCTTTTGGCTGGCTTCCACCAAGAACGGCTGGTAGATACTTGTCATATGCAGATCTTAACTTAGCGGTCTGCACAGATTCTAGTAGCTCGCTCATTACAGCGGCTTTATCCTTATTAAGTGGTTTGAGTAGCTCTGACATTGTGTCTTTGCGCTCGGCACTTTCCTTAATAATACGGATTTCTTTCTCTTTTGACTCCACAATCTGTTTTGCTTTGCTAATAGCCTGTTCCGCATCAGCTAGTTTAGCAACATGCTCTTCGATAGATTCTCTTAACTTAGCAATTTCCTTGTTCTCATTTAAATGAGTACCAGCAAATTCACTAGCAAATGATTCAAAAATCTTACGTCCAAACATATTTTCGCGAGCGATTGTGATATCTTCTTTGAGTTGAGTCAATTCGGACTCTAGCTTTGAAGTAACACTTTCTTTAACAAGATCAGCACTCTTCTTAACAAAAGCGGCTTGCATCTCAGCCATTTTAGATTTGGCTTCTGATACTAGACGTACCTTTGTTTCGACAACTGCTTGCTTGTCCTGCTCAAATTCTTCGATTTCTTCAGCTAGTGCTTTGACAACAAACTTTTCTAGTTTGCCAATAGCATTTTCATAAGCCTTGCGATCAGAGCGTAGTTCTTTAACTTCTTCAGCTAGCTTACTAACCATGAAGTTATCAAACTTCTCTGCGCTTTCTAGCATACGTGTGTTAAACTTTGCACGATCTTCTGCTAGTTGCTTTTTCTCTGATTGAAATTCTTCGATTTCAGCAGTTAAGGATTCGGTTACCATCTTGTCTAGAGCTTCTACCATTACACTTTTATCGTGGTCGTACTTGGAAGCGAATTCATCACGCATTTCCGCACGAATTGATTCACGTGCTTCGTTTAGCTTGGTTTCCCAGGCTTCATTAATTGCATCACGAGTCTCTTCGTTGACTAAACCACTTTCTAGTAAGGGTTTTAAAGCATCAAACATAGACCTTCTCCTATAGTTTCAGTTCGTTGATTAAGCGTGTTACCGCTTCTTTCAGGTACTTTTGTACTTTTTGATCATGTACGGCATCTCCTGCCATCTCGAGAGCTTTATGACCACCGCGCATATTAAGCAAACTTTCATAAATTGCTTTAGGATACGCATGTGGAGCACTTGGTTGTGCTACAATGTCTACTGTAACAATTTCAAAGTTACTGACATGTCCTGACGATTCGCTTACGTCACCTGAACCACGTGAACTAACACCTAGTTTGACACCTGCTTCAAGCATGCTCTTTACCATTTCACCCATTGGTGTGGGTAAAACCTTTAGTTTACCATGACCGCATGGTCCATCCATCCACATTTCTGTGATCATGTGTGAAACACGGTCTAGGTTAATTTTTAAGTCGTCTGGGTGATCTACTTCACCGAGGACGCTGTACCCGCCTTTGATTTGCTCATTGATACTTGATACGGCTTCTTCGATTTCATTGACGGGATATACACGTTGGTTAGCGTTCTTTACGCCACCCTCGATAAAAATACCCTTCATATAGAGATTCTTACGTCCGTTATCGCCTTCTTCGGCCTCAATGACCATTCCAGCTCTATCGAATGTAAGATTTTCTCTTAGATACAAAGCCATAAGTTGCTCCTATTATTCAGCGGATTTTGGCTTAGGGGCGGCAGCTAGTTTGCTTGCCTTACCACCTGGTACGTTGATGTTGCCTGCATCGTCCTTCTTTGGAGCGGCAGCTTTACCACCGGTTTCTTCGCCACCAGCAACAATGTTGCCTGCGTTTCCACCCATGTCATTCTTACCTGCAACAACTGAAGACTTGTTGTCTGCACCTTCTGTATTGCTTACACCAGCAACTTTTTCTACATATTCACGTAGTTTTGCTAGTTCTGCATCAGCGGCAGCTTCATCAATTTCTTCTTCGTCATCGTCAAGCTCAACTTCTTCAGCTTCAGCAACTTCTTCTTCGTCGTCTTCTTCAGCTTCAGCAACAGTTTCTTCTTCTGATTCAACAACTTCTTCTTCGTCGTCTTCTTCAGCTTCAAACTGTACAGCTTCTTCAGCGGCTTCGTGGTCGTCCATATCGTGATCGCCGTCGCCATCTGCATCTACTGTGCCCATGATCTTGTCAAATTCTGCTTTTAATTCTTCAATAGCGTCTTCTAGATCCATTACGTCGCCTTTAGTAGCTGGCTCATCGTTGCCACCTTCTTCAGCTTCGTCGTCCATGTCCATGTCATCCATGTCCATTTCTTCGTCGCCCATGTCCATGTCCATGTCATCCATGTCCATTTCTTCGTCGTCGTTTTCGCCTAGACCTTCTTCGTCAGCTTCAACATCGTCAGCTAGATCGCCAACTTCGTCATCACTCATTTCTGGTGATTCTGAAACTTCATCATCCATTAGAGATTCATAAATGCTCTTACTCTTTTCCACAACGATTTCATGGAATAGGTCGCGAGCTTTGTCCTCGTCTTCGTTAATGATGAACTCAATTAACTTTTCATATTTGTTCATAAAGGAACTCCTCTCGTGAAATTTAAAGGCTTTGCATCTGTATACCTTTGTAGTGTATTTACAAATATACACATATTATTAGTAATAACGGGCTTTTTTTGACGTCAAAATTAAAAAAAGCCGCAAAATTGCTTTTGCAGCCTCATTTTCTATTCGAAAGCTATCACAGTGTGTTAGTTGATTACATTGTTATTTATTAAAGTGCGGGCTCATCACCACCCTCAGCGGGGGCTTTGTATTGATCTGTTAGTTCTTCTGCTTTCTGTTCATTTTCAAATTTTCTAACATCATTGGCACTGCGTAGACGATTTAGATGCAGAAGTGTTAGACGTACTTTGCGAGTATCGTCTAATTTTAAAACGCTTTGATCGTCTTTTTCTTTATATTGGTCAGTTTCAGCTGAGTTAAAAAATTCTGTTAGTAGCATAGAAATATTTACCTTAAAGCGGATTTCCGGCAGCATCTACACCTGAGGCAGCTCCTGTGTCTACTGGTGCTTCTGCACCTGCATCAGCGCCTGCATCTGCTGTTGTATCATCAGGAACTTCAGCGGCTTCAAGATCGCCTTCAATACCGCCAGGTGTAATGCCAACATTACGCAAACTTGGCTCATCAGTTGCTGTAGTGTCAGCTTTGCCTTGTTCTTCTTTCCACATGATTTCGTTTTCAGCAATCTCAGCTTCGCTCATGCCTAGATAACGTTGCATTAAGAAACGTTTACTTAGATATGCAAAACCTTCTAACTGTGTAAACGTGCCAATTCTAGCGGCATCAACATCTGCTTGACGATACTGTGCAAAGTTTTGTGGCTCTTCGAACACCAAATCAAAGATCTGACTATCAATATTAAAGCCTCTCCAACGCAGGAACATCTTAAACTCTGTGTCCAACTTGTCGATAATCATCGACTGAATACGTTTGCAGTATTGATTAAAACGCCATTCTTGAATCAATGCTGTACCAACACGACCGTCTGTGAAACTTTGCGTGCCGTCATCCATGCCAGTTGGCAGATATGAACTAGGTATACGCAAACCACGGAATAGTTTGTTAGTAAAGAAACGTAAATCTGTGATCTCGCCCAAGTTACTACCTCCCGGTAGTGTTTCTACGCTAGATCCTCTGCCGTCAGCAGTTTGTGGGAAGAAGTAGTCTTCGTTTGTGCTGAGTGGATTGTATGTTGCATCCATCATGTTTACCCCACCGCCGCTTTGTGTTGGAATACGACGTTGATGTACTTCGTTTTTAACACGGTCAACAAATGCCATAGCCATGTGACTGGGCATGTTACCTACGTCAATCTTAAAGATTCTACGTTCCGGCGCACGTTGCACACGATAGATAATAATAGCATCTTCCAGCAGTTCTTTTTGTTTGAATACTTTAAACACATTTTCCAGCACTGAGTTACCAAATGGCCAGAACATGTCTAAGCCTTCTGTTAGACTTAGATGTACTACGTGTTCTGCATCTAGAACTGCTTCGCTTTGTGCTGTATTAAAACGTGATCCACTACTATAGGGCGAGTTAGGTTGAATGTAACCATTGCCTGAGTTGTTAGCACCTGCGTTGGGTGTGCTAACATACGAATCACTTGAACTAACCGCTGTGGTTGTTAGATTCTCAAAGTTTGGATTGAGATCACGGATAACATACTGCTCTGGCTCTTTGCCTTCTGCTTCGTTTACAATAACCTTAACAACTTTGTTCATCTCAGTCCAGTATAACTTGAATGTTTCTGGATCACGCAAGAACACTTGATCGCCATACTTGATAGTATTGCGTAGAATTTTAAAGATGCGCTGATTGAACTTGTTTAGGTTTACCCAATGAATAAGTTGTTCGTTGATGATCTTTACTTCGTTGTCTGTGGGACTATCATTAAAGTGTAGATCAAATGGTGTATTGTTTGATTCGTTCTTTTGTGTGCTAAACTCTGCAATAATGTCCAAGGCGGCGTTGATTTCGCTGTCCATGTCCATTTGCTCGTATTGATTATAACGTTCAATACGGTTTGGATGCCCAATATAGACCTCAGGCAAATGACTTTGATAGTTTCTAAATGCAGGATCTTGAGGTGCACCACCGCCACTGCCAACAGGACTTAGCAAGCCTGCTGTACTAGTATTTGCGGTTTTAAAATATTTTTTCCAACTCATCGGGCACTTCTTCCAAATATATTATATGTGTATTTATTTTAAACTACAAGCTATTGCGAGCTAAAGTTCTTTGGCTACCAGCAGAATCATCTAATAGAGCAACAACTCGTGTTAGTAACTCGTTTGTGCGTTCTTGCGGAGATGAACCTGCTAGACGTTCTGCTTCTTTTTTCTTAGACTCTTCGTTCTTAAGTGCTATATCAGCATCAGCTTTCTTTTTAGCGTCTTCTGCTTGTTTTGTTAGTTCAGCTTGTTTTGCATCTTCAAGAGGTTTACCTGTTTGTACAGAAGTTGTTGTAGATACTGGTACACCGCTGGTAGTAGATGTAGGTTGAAGTTGTTTTAATTGATTTTCATAATATGCTAAGTCTCTCTTATTCTTCCTAGCTCGCATAGTACGCTGAGAGCCTGATGCAAGTTGTTCTTTGAGACTTTCAATTCTACTTTTTAGTTGCTCTATTTTAGCTTGTTTAGGATCAGTTTTAGCTTCTGAAGCACTGTCTGATTTTTTAGCTTCTTTCTCAGCACCACCAAACAATCCACCAAAGAAATTACCTACTGCACCGGTTACACTCTTAGCGATCCCGCCTACTTTGCTTTTGATAGCACCTATATCAACACTGTCTTTAAGCATCTTAAAGCCACTGCTATAAAAGTCGCCAATGGCTGTCATACCGTCACTGATTGTTTTTTGATCAACAAGCCCAAATGTTAGTCCGCTAACAGCACCAGCCATACCTTCTTTGACTGCTTTACCAACACTACCAGACTTTTTGTATTCTTCAATACCAGCAGTCATACCATCAAAGATACCCATAGCGGCTGTAACCGCAAGTCCGACACCAGGTATAAACCTAGCCGCGCCGGCTGCGGCTTTCAATCCGCCTTTAAGCAATGCACCGCCACCAGCACCAACAGCTCTAGAGGCTCCACCAGCTAGGTTTTTAGCTCCACTTAACATACGGCCTATTCTGCCGCGCCCGCGCTTTTTTCGTCCGCCTCGATCTCCGCCGTCTAGTCCTCCACCACCTATTTTTGATATTTTTCCACCTAACAATGTTATTGCCACTGTTAAAGCAGTAATGGCTCCAAGTATTTTAGCAGTCCATTCTGCCGCGCTCATTGCTTTTGCGATATCTTCTGGCCCCATTGAAGAAAATTCGTTTATTTTCTCCTGAAGCTCTTTAAGACCCGTTAAAGTTTGTTGTATAACTTTACTATATTGGTCAGCAAGTTTATCTGTTAACTTTTGTTGTGCTACTAAGACATCCTGCGCCGCTTGCATGTTAGCAACCATTTTGCCTGTTGCAGAATCAGGATCTTTTGCTTGATCTTTCTGTCCTTTTATTTGGTCTTCAACAGCTTTAACAGTTTCTTGGTTGAACTTTTGACGCATCTTAAGTTCATCTGCCATGATCACACTAAGATCTTTTGCAATGCCTCCTACATCTGCAAGCCCTGCCATGCCAATTTCTTTAGCATTAAGCATGTCTTGTCTGACACCTTCAGCAAATTTAGCATTAATATTTCTAGCTGATTCTGCGTCTAGTGTACCGTTTTTGGCGGCATCTACCAATGCTTGGTTATTGGCGGCAAAATTTGAACTTGTTGCTTCCATGGCAGCACCTGCCTTGTTAACAACTTGTCCAAACACCATAGTATCCATGAAGTTCTTTTGCTGTTGCTTACTCATGTTAGCCATAGCGTTCATAATATTATCACGCTGTTTTGCATCCATGCCAGCAAGTTTTTGTTGGAATGCTAGGTTGGCTGCCGCTTCTTTAGCCTCTTGCATTTTCTTCTTAGCATCTTCACCTGTGATAGCTGAAATAACTTTTAAGTTTTCTGCATACTTGGCTGTTTGTTGAGCAATAGCGGCTTGGTCCCCAGCTGTCAATGCCTTACCAGAGGCTCGCATATTAGCCATTGTTTCTGCCATTAACTCGCCTTGCTCTTCAAAGCCATAACCTAGAGCCAACATATCACGCTTCATCGAGTCGCCACCAATCTTCATGGCTCCGCCCATGAGCTTGGTAGCTTCTGTAACTCCAATACCTGCTTGAGCAAATGTTGCGCTATTCTTTTGTATAGTCCTGCTGAACTGTTCTGTAGTCATGCCTGCATCATAAGAGGCTTTTCGCATGCCTTCAAGCCCATCTGCAAATACAGCACCTGATGCATTTAGGGTATTAAACATGTCAGCATTACGTTTGTACGCTGTACCTGCAAGTGCCATCATTTCTTTTGCAAGTTTGGCGCCTGCGCCAACAATCATTTCAATGATTGGTGCTAGTGCTATCATAGCAACGCCAACCTTACCGGCAGTGCCTCCTAGACTTGCAAGGCCTTTGCCAGTTTCTGCCATTGTGGTAGTAAGAGCTTTAAAACTGCCTTCTACAGTATCAATAACGGCTGTAAGCGCAGATCCTGCTATGTCGGCTGCGTCAGCGCCATCGTTTAGGCCTCTAGCAACATTAAACATTCCTGGAAGAACTGTACCCGATATAACCTGACCTAGTTTCATAGTTGCGTTTATCGTGGCAGCATATACTTGACTTCCCATTGCTCGCTGACGAGTTTCATCTCTCATACCTTGCAGTCTAACTGCTTCAGCCTGAGATGCCGCATCAGTTGAAACCGCTAGTTTAGCAATTTCATCATCAATTTCTTTGAGATTGTCACCAAAAGTTACAGTAGCAAGTTCGGCACCTCTCATAACCTGCTGATATGCTAACATTCCTTTGTTGGTAACTGCAAGTCTTTCTTGCATGTTTTTAAGCATAGCACCTGCGCTAGCGGCCTTTTTGTTCATCTCATCAACGTCGCCAAGGTCTAACGAACCACCTAAACCAACGCCTGTGGATGGCCCAGCACCTTGTCTTGACAGTCGAGTTCCTTCGAGAACAGCTTCCGCCATTACACGCTTGAATTCTTCAATGCTTATGTTGTCCAAACCAGCCATTTAGTCTTTTTTCCTCAAACGGTCACTTTTCGGGCTATAAATATAGTATAGTGCCAATTACTAATTGTATTTATAGGATCTAAAACCATGGAAAATTCAAACGAAAACCAAATGCCGCCCGGAATGTCACAAATTGCTGGCCCTATGCCTGGTGCACCACAACCGCCGCAACCAATGCAACCCGGTCAAAACCCACTTACAGGGCATTTTCGTATGCCTAAAATTCATCTGTCTTTGCCTAGCCAAGGACGATGGTGGAAAGCAGGCTCGTTGGAATTACCAGTTACTGGAGAAGTTCCAATTTATGCAATGAGTGCTAAAGATGAGATTCTACTACGCACACCAGATGGTTTAATGAACGGAAGTGCTGTTAAGCAAGTAATTGAACATTGTTGTCCTAGTATCAAAGACGCATGGGCAATGCCTAGTGTTGATACTGATGCTGTTTTGATTGCTATTAGGATTGCTACATTTGGTGAACAAATGGACGTTACTGCATATTGTCCTAGCTGTGAACACGAAAATACCTACGGAGTTGACCTTGGTCAATCACTGGCTTCAATGAAAGTTCCAAATTACGAAGAACCAGTTAAAGTTGGAGAGCTAGAGTTTATTTTTGAACCGCAACTGTATAAGTCAGTTACTAGATTAAATCAACTTAGATTTACTCAAGATAGAATTGGTCAGTTGCTTGCAGACGATAATACTATGTCAGACGAAGATCGCACAAAAGGACTAACCGAAAATTTTGAGAAAATCGTTGATCTAGGAATTGACAATCTAGTAGATAGTTGCAAGGCAATTAAAATACCAGACGGTAGCATAGTTACACATAAACCTCATATTAGAGAATATTTTATGAATTCTGAAACTAGAACTGTAACAGCTCTGCAGGAGAAATTAGCTGACTATGCTAACGAATCAGGGATCGCTCCAATCAAACTAAAATGCCAAGAGTGCTCACACGAATTTGAAAATTCTGTAGAATTTGACTACGCAAATTTTTTCGGAGAAGCCTCCTCCAGTTAAAGTCAGAGCAAGATATCGTAGATCTAATCAAACGCTACGATAAAGAGGTGGAGGCTATAAGAGATAATTGCTTGCGTTTATGTTGGTGGATGCGTGGTTCAATCTCTTATAGCGAAATGTTTGAGCTCGACTACAAAGAGCGTGAAATGATTAATAAAATTATCGAAGACAATCTAGAAACAACAAAGAAAAGCTCATTGCCGTTCTTTTAAGGATCTCTACGAGATCCGTTGTTTCGCTTGCGCTCACAACATTTTTTCACTTGAGACTTATTATATAATAGACTTTCACGTAGATTGTTTCAGTCAGACGGAACCTCTTTTTGGGTTCCGTCTATCTTGATTTCACGTGAGTTCGTCACAGCCAAGACCGGGAAGTAGGTGTTTTCCGCTACACAATGGGCTCTGACCTTTCCCAACCTACGTCGACATATGTAACATAAAGAATGCATTAAACTGTTTAATGCTTGTTTTATGCTACATTACCCGTTGCTTCGTTCCGTTGCATACGGTTTTTTTGTGTAATGTGCGGTGTTTTGATAGCCAACAGTCTATCTACGTCAACCAGTAGCCCAATTTTATTGGTGGCTCACTCTCTGGAGTGTCGATCAACGTGTTACGTGTGCTCCTATACGGTAGCTTTTTCCACAGCGGTATTTCTAAACTGGCCCGCTAACCTTATGTGTTGGACTGATGTGCCTGTTCTAGTAGTCTTTGTCGAAGAATCTTTGAGCCGCCTACTCTTACATTAATGATTCCATTATAATATTCGTCTGTTTCTAACACACGGCGGTCAAATTGTTCTTTTGCCTCTAAGTATGACATTTCACCTTTGGTTTTACAAAAGAATAGTATTTCTCTAGTAAACTGATCTGTGCCAAGTTGCTCTACATCTGCTTGTAAATGCTCGGACGATCCCCAGTAGTCACGCCAATCGCTCTCCACTGTTGTACGTCTTTTGCGTTTTTTGCCTTTGAGGGGTGGTCTAGTTTTTTTGAATTGAGCCAGTTTTTTGCCAATATATTTTTGATTTGTTTGTAAGTTTGTGATCAAATACACAAACCCAAGAATGCCTTCGGGGATTTCTTCAACTAGTGTGCCTTTATATTGCCATGACATTGTTTTTATATAGTGTCTCCGTAGATCCAACCTAAATTTTCAAGTTTATGGATCCATGTAAACACTGGAAGTTCTATCGGTAATTCCCATCTGACATTGTTCCAGCAAATGTAGTTACCTTGTTTTGTCTCACCGTTATGTTTATATCTAATTTGGTGTTGAAAACTATCAAAGCTGAAGTTTTCAATAGTAATGTTTTCAACTATAACAGCTTTGTCTGCGATAATTTTTTCATTTTCCATAACAGTATCATTAGGTTGTTTGTTTATTAGTTTAAAGCCTAAACTATTAACACCTTCTCTTCCTCTAAAATCGTATTCAAACGTACGATCCCATTCAACAGGACCTGCCCATACTACATTTTCATTCCAATCAATCGATATTTCTGGTAACGTGTGCATGTATTTTTTATATATGGGCTTTAGTGTGAATTTAATTACTGTATCCATGCTCTCTCAACCAACCATTATGTTCTGGAATATAGTCTAATATACTGATCCCGTGATATCTATCCTGCATTGTAACACGACTTGCGGCTTCTGCTCGGCGCCTAAATGCTTCGTCTTCATCACCAACGGGACGTTGTAAATGCTTTATCAGTGCTTCAGCTTCGTGCTTTAGTGCAAGTTCAATATTGTTTTTGTTTTTTGTATTGTTAAATTTCTTACCTGTAAGTTTAATATTGTCTGCAAAATCCTGTAATTTCTGCACTACACGGCTTTTGTGTGCATCTGGAAGTAGTTCACTCAGCATCCAACTTGGGCGATGTGGATAACTTGCATCAACAGGAATACGTCGTTCCAGAGCCTCTTTTAATAGAGTAGTATAGCGTCCAACACTAAGCCATGTTGGTACAGTTCTAAAAGTTAAATCAACATATTTCATCTTCTTTTGCATGTTTGTAACGTTGGTAAGTATCTCTTCAATATCGCTTCCTTGACGGATATAGTTGTTGCTAGCGTCTGCTGTTTCTATACTGATTCCGATCTCTACACGTTTAAATTCTTTAAACTGTTTCTTAAACTCTGTGTAATCGTGTGTGCCATTGGTTGTGAAACTTAGATTGAGCCACGTCATCTTGTGTTCGCTAAACAAATCAATAAGGTCTGCGAACTCATCAATCAAATGAGGTTCACCACCGATAATATGTACTACTCTGATGTGCTTATAGTTTTCGTCAAACCAGTCTCTAAAGTTTTGATATCCAATAGGATCTTTAAGCCAGTTTTCTAGTTTCCAATCTTTGTCAATCCATCCAACATGCTTCTGAAAACTAGCAATACGTGAACTAGCTTCTGGAGCACAAAATCTACACGCTAGATTGCAGGTGTTGCCAATATTTAGATGTAGACTGTGTATTTTGCTTTCTGTAACTTCTGTAAATAAATGCTTGTGT
>Ga0255777_10004017_pt1 | contig 12320 bp, 9 predicted proteins | sample 101ome_15_FD_179975 | JGI IMG/M metagenome (GOLD analysis project Ga0255777, IMG submission 179975) | Coastal salt marsh microbial communities from the Groves Creek Marsh, Skidaway Island, Georgia - 101402AT metaG (version 2) | ecosystem: Environmental > Aquatic > Marine > Intertidal zone > Salt...
AAGTCCAATTTGTGCCATCATATGAAGCAGTATATACCTTGCCGACTCCGTCACCCGGAACACTATAAATTGCCCATAATCCGTCATCTGAAATATCTGCACGAGTTTCTCGTTGAGCACCTGTGTTTTTGTAGAAGAAAACATCAACCTGTTTGCTGTTTTGTGAAACGGTATTTAGTTTGGTATATACGCCGCCGGATATTTCATAAACATCCATTGATTGATATATTCCATCTGCGTTTACATCCCAATGCAGCGGCACAGCAAGATAACTTCCATCGTCGTTGGTTTGCATAAGTCCATTTGCCATATCTGCATTACTACCGCGAGGTCTATCTATACGCTGAAATAGTGTAAAGGTATTATCCGGTTGTCTATCATACACATATATAGTACCGCTATAGTTTGCACCTGATCCGCTAGTTCCGTGGTATGGTGCTGCTACAAACAATCTCGAACCGTCTTGAGTTAGTGCTGAAACTGATCCAAATCTTGCTTGGTAATAACCACCGTTTGGTGTAGGAGTTGCTTGTGAAGGCGGAGTCAACTTCTCAACATATTCCCAACTTCCATTTCTACTAGTATATACATATGCAGCACCACTTAATGTGCTCAATGAAGCATCATTAGGATCACCTAAAATCATAGTGCTACCGTCTCCAGACATTGTCACATAATATCCAAATCCGCTTGTTGCTGCTGGTGTTGCTGCAATTGCCGCAGAAAAATCAGTTGGTGTTGATCCACCGCCGCCACCGCCGCCTCCTATACTGATAGGTTTTCTTCTACCACCTGTGAACGATCCTGTGAAACTACTAAAGAAAGGCATTAACTAAATCCTACCAACTGTCCCATAACAACATACGTGCCACCGTCATTCAATATGCTAAATGCTACTACATCTGTGCCATCTGCTGTGCCACTTGGAGCACTACCACCTTGCCATAAAAGTGTTTGTGCTACACCGCCTATTTCTACTGCACTAGGGATATATGCTGTAGCACCTTGATCAATAACAATACTCAATGTTGTAGCGTGTTCTGCTGTGAGTCCTAGGTTGGTAAAGTTTGCTGTCCAATCTGCTGCTGGTGTAGTGTGATAGAAAATGTGTCCATTGTCACAATCGTGTGCAACTGTTCCTGTAGCACCTGTTAGTGTAGCAAATGATTCTTCTGTGCCTGTGAATACACCGTAGCCTGTAATGTCTGCTGTAGATACAGCAACACCAGATAAACTGCCTGTGATATTTGCTGCCGGTATAGTTCCATTCACACCATCTACCAACAGTGTGCTATCATCTGCAAATACACTACCTTTTATATCGCCTGGTGCTGATACTAACTGATCTACTTGTGCTTTTGTATAAGCATCATCAGATAACCCATAACCTGCAATACTTGTAGGTTTATTGCCAATCACACTCCAATCAACAACTCCAGATGGAGCAGCACCTGTTAATTGTGCTGCATTGATTGTACCGTTTGTTGCATCAACTAGTAGTGTGCTGTCTGTTGCACGTATATCAGATACAATAATACCATCTGTTAAATCTGTAATATTACCTTGTAGTGATGTAAAGTTGTTGTTGATTTTTTCAAATGCTGTGCGTAGTGGATCACCATCGCCTTTGTTTACACTTGTGCCTATATTAATTAAGTTGATAGCCATTATACTCTCCCTACCACTACTTCAACAATGCCGTAGCCGTCATCGGTTTTTTCACTTACCGCTTTACCTATAACTTGTCCTATACCAGGGGAGTTATTAACTATAGCATATCCTGGCTTTGCTGCTGTTACCAACATGTCGCCTTTTTTAACTTTACCAAGAACTTTGGTTGGTACACGCCCTGCTAGTGCAATACCTGTTACGTGATCACCTTTTAAGTGACTGTTCATCAAGTGTGCCGGATTTGTTGTTACAACACCTGCAACTCGTGTGTCACCTTTTTTATCTGTTGTAGTAACTTCTGCTTCACCACCAAATACCAGCACTGTACCCGGTTCATATGCTGTATCACCTAAATAGTTTTCAGCCAAGTCAGCATATAATGCTTCTGTAGCAGTACCATTAAATGTTTGAGCATACACAGTACCCCAACGGTTACCTGTGCTACCAATATTTTGTCCAGTCGGTGTGCCACTGTTTGGAATAATGTTACCTGTGATATTCATTACACCGTTAATGTCAGCACTGCCTGCTTGCATTTCCCCACTTACAGTAAGTTGGTTTGTATTTGGATTGAATACTACACCTGCATCTGTGTACACAGTTTCGTATGCTGCTGTTGCGTTATCACTGTTAACAAATGTTAGATAGAAGTTAGAATTTGTTGTTGCACTTCTAACTGTGTGTATTTGTTTAGCGTAGTCTGATTCACCTTCAAAGTATGGAAGTGTAGTATAAGCACTACCATTCCAAACACCGTTGTCAAGCACTTTATGCGGTGAACTGAGGTTTGTGTAAATGTCACCGATAATATCAGTTTCAAAGTTAGCAGTTAGACCAATTGTGTATGTGCCTGCACCATCATAGGCAACTGTAATCTCGTTACTTGTACCTTCAATGGTTAGTGTGTTACCTAGTGCAACATCACTGTTTGTACCACTGCCATCTGCAAAGTTAATGTGGTCATTTACCAATTTACCATTAGCAATTGTACTATTGGCAATTAGACCGTTAGTAACACCTAGTGCGTTGATTTCCACCCAACCATTTGTGATTGCAAATTGTGTATTATGGAAACTTGCAACACCTAGATCTGCTTGAGTAATGCCTGTAGCATTTGCTCTTGTTGTTGCAGCATTTAGATTTAACTTGCTTTGTAGAATGCCTGCATTGCTTCTTACATCAGCGTTTACAATGCTGTTTGGTTGATAAGCACCAATCAAGTCACCGTTAACGTTTTTAGTAATTACAAAGTCGCTGTTGTAAACTGGCGGTGTAGCACCATTGTTGCCTGTGTCAAATCCTGTATTGATCCATTTGCCTGTTGACGAATCGTACACTAAGAATTGATTGTTTGCTAGTGCTTCAGTAACACCAATATCTGTATCTTCCAGTTCACTTAGTTCGTCATACTGTGCAACCAAGTTATCTACATAATCTTTGTTTGCAGCGTCAGTACCACTTGTTGGCAATGCTACGTTAACAATTTGGTTACCACCCATACGCAAGTCACCACGCATGGTTGTTGTACCACTAAGTGCTAGAGCACCACCTGTACTTGGAGGAATAATATCAGCATCGCCTAATGCTGTACCAAATCTATCCCAACCTAAACGTCTGTTGATATATCCTTCAACTGCTGTTTCAACTGGAACAGTATCAGCACTTGCGTTGGTGAATGTATCGTCTGCTGAGAATTCGTTAACACGTACACCTCGTTTAAAGCCAATACCGTCAATGTTAGTTAGAACAAGTGCAGCGTTAAATGTAATTCTACCAGTACCTTGGTCAACTGTAAAGAAACGTCCTACACGGAAGAAACCGTCTTGGTCAGTTGAAGCAAAGAAACAACGTCCTCTAAAACGTTCTTGAACCTGTGCCTTACGTGCAAGTCCTTCACTGTCAATACTTTCTTCATCTGTAACTGCACGTTCAACAGGAGCACCAAATACTCTATCAGGATAGTTTGTTGTATTATAGCCACCTGTACCAATGTCTAAGAAGTCATGTGATGTAGCACGACAAGTACTAATGTTTACTGTAACGTTACCTGATTCGCCTTCTTGCAAACCTGCTTGCAGTGTTGTGTTGTTAACACTGGTTACTTTTGCTGCAAGACCTCCAGCAAGTGGCGGCACTGTAATATCATAACTGTCGTTAATAGTAAGAATACCAAAAGTTCTGCCTGTGCCATCTACTGCATCTACATATTCAGTGTAGTCTGTAATAATATGCAGTTTGCCTTTCCAACTGAAAATCATATCAACATCGCTGCTGTTAATACGAGCAGCATCGGCTGTACTTAATTGGTTAACAGCAATGTAAGTATCACCTGCTGTATCACCTAGTGTACCTGAACCAAGAAGTCCATATGCACTTGCTGCATGTTGACCAAAGTCATTTCTAACAGTTAAATCTACATAGTCAAAGTTATCATCAATAGTTGTTCTACTTTGTAAACCATTAACTAACTCGCTGCCTACAATTGTGTTTTCAAATGCTAGAGTTCTATATGTAACAGTTTCTTGTTCATCAAAGATAAGAGCAGTACTTGGTCTTGTAAGAACACTACTATCAACACCGTTTAACAACAAGTTTTGTTGTGCTGTCATAACAGCCATTGTGCCATGTTCAACGTTGAATTGTAAGCCTGTTGAGTCTGTTGCAGCGTCACCACCTGTACCGCTTGTAAAGTCACATCTATAAACTTTGTGTTTGATTGTACTTGCAGATCCTAAATCGCTTGCCCAGTAACTTGCTGGAATTTCAATGTTGGTTTCACTTACACTAACAACTTCATACGGTTGGAAAGTAAGTTCACTATCGCTATGGTGAATTTCCAATTGCGAACCATTCATTGGGAACACTGTACAGTCATAAATGTAACCAAATGCTTGTCCGTCTGTACCTGTTGTCGATTGTGTTGTTACACTTACAGGTACACCAATCAATGTTAAACTAGCATCTGTAACAGGATCGTCGTCATTGAATGAATAAGGTTGCAAAGTAATTTCATCGATAAAACGTTTTACAGAAAGAATTGTGTTGCCACCTTCTTCATAAGCAAATACAACAACTGCTGATGCAGTATTACCTGTCAAACTGTTGACTTGTTGAACTGTATCTCCACGTACAACACCTAATCCTGTACCTGGTAATTCAATTTCTTGGTCAACCACATACATTTTAACAGGTTGTACCATGTCCTGAGCCATGGAAACTTGTGTTGCAATTTCATCAGGGTCACTGCCTTCAGCAACTAAACCGTAGAAACCATAACTGTTGTTACCTGTTAGTGAACGAATCTGCGAACCGTTCAAACTCAAATAACCTGTATGACAGTAATATGTAAACACTGACACAAGTTCTGATAATGCGTTGTTGGTTGCTAGTACACCGTAACCTAAATCGTTAAGTTGTGTAAAGTCGTTAGCAAGAACTGATTTGTTACCAGCACCTTGCAACACAATATCTACTGGTCCGCCTGCTGAGTCAATATCGTCGTCTAAACCAATACCGTCGTGTGAACCTAAATCAAGTATTAATGTTGCTTTTTGTACCAGTGTAACACCATCAAGTTCACTTGCTTCTACTCTATAGTTTGTAATAGCATTAACTTGATAACGTCTTGAATATTCAAAGAACGAACATGGCAGTTCTGGCTTTCTAATATTAAAAATACTGTCAATTGGTGCTTCAACATTTAGTGTAAAGAAGTCATCTTTACTGGTAATTGTCATTGGCATGTTGTATGTGTAACCGTCAATGAAGATACCACCGTGGAATGCGTGTCTGTTTAAACTTCTTGAGAAACTACTACATGTCTGTGCATACGGTGAACGTGTTCTAATAGCACCAGTTGGATCTAGCACCATAGTAAAGCCGCCGTGTCTTTGGAATGTAACGTTTCTTACAATAGTGTTATCGCCACACAAGAACACATCCATTTCGTTGTTGTCTTTGGCAGGGTTGTATCCTGGCTGGAAAGCATATGTAATTAAATCAACCAGTTCAAGAGCATGTGCTTCTGCACTGGTTTCTGCTGTATAACCATCATTGAATACTTGTGTTTCAGTATTACCTACTGATGGTGTAAAACCAGCACTCGGGTCATTGTCTAGAATATTAGGAATTAAATCCTTTAATCTTTCAATTGCTGCTGTGGTTTCATCTTCTTGTCCTGGTACAACACTACCTGCATATGCTTTTTGGTTTTCTGCACTGTAACTGCGCCCGCCTACTTTAAGGTCTTTAACAATACCGTCAATAATAAATCCTGTATCTCTACGACATTTTGTTTCGTCATATGTAAAGCCAGTTGTAAATGGAGCAATGTTACCTGCAACCTGTACTGCAATCCAAGCAATAACTTCATCAATCATGAATTGTTTGTTAAATCTAATAAGATCTGCTGCTTGTAGATATCCACCAACATTGTTTGCACCAAAATCACTAATGTTGATCGGTATACTCGGATCAGTTAGATAATGGTAACCATAAAACCCTCTGCGTAATCCTGTTAAGTCATCAATGTATTCACTAATACCACCTGTAGCAGTTGTTAGTCCGTCAATAAATTCATCTCTATAGAAAGGAATATTTGCATGTGGACTTAAACTCGGACCATATGCAGGCCTGATCAAAACACGTCTAAATTCATCACCTTTAATCGAAATGTTTTCAGGAAGTCTAATAGGTAATTGTTCTTCATATGTACCTGATTCAACACGAATGCTGATTTGTCTTTTCTTAACATATGCACCATATTCGATTTCTTCGGATTCGACAAATTCAATTGGCTCTAGCAAATCAACTTCAATAGTATCGTATGCTGGAGATCCTGGTGTGTCATCGCCTCTTGTGTAGGAAACAATAGTACCAGTAGCACCACTGCGTTTACCTCTGATAACCTTTCCAGGGAAAATATCTACGTTAGGTCTTGATGCTGCTGGATCTCCACTTTGATCTGTAAATCCATTTGCACCACTTTCTACGTAAACTTTATAATAGTTGTTTGATTCGATCAAAATAGGATCTGCTGTTGTTTGATCGATCATGTCTAAAATAGTGTCCCACAAACCTTCAACTGCTGTATGCCATGCAGTTGCATCAGCAACACCTGCGGTTTCTAATGCATTCAAGTGAGTGTTTTTAGCAAAAGCAATAGCATATGAAGTTTGTGCATATTGTCCATTGTTGTCAATTGCCAACTCGCCTGATGGATTTGCAAAATATCTTAAGCCAGCAAAACGACTTAGTCTGTTGTTAACAGATGAAACATTTGCTGTTGCACTTATGTCCAGTTTGATTGCATCAATAATTAATTCTAAATCTCTGCGACATGTTTGAATGTTATAAACAAAGTTTGGAAACTGTTGTGCTATTTGATCAACAACTGTGTCAATAATTGTAAACTTTTCACTTTCAGTTGTGTTAACAACAGTTGTTTGATCGCCTGCTGATAGTGTATAACCTACCGGTAGTGGATTAGCAACATCGTCTGTGAATCTAGTATAACTGTTTTGTGTAACAAGACTTTCTGTATAAGTTAGTGTTTGAACATATGGACCTAATTCAACTGGACTTGCATCTTGTATTCTTTTTGCTTTGTTGGTTGCTGCTTGAATACTTTTGAAAGCATAAGTTTCGCTGCGGCCTTCTCTACCAGCAGGAGTTCCGCTGTGGTCGTCTGTGCCTTTTGTACTAACATAAATGTTTTCACTAAGTGAATACTGTTGAGCATCAACATAATATTTTGTAGCAACTTGCAAATCGTCTGCACTGTTTACAATGCCGGCGCCAGCGTAAGGTGCTGGATGATCATGTGCATACAAAGCACCTGTCATAGTATCGCCTTGACGTCTTACAACACTTTTACGTGGTAATGCTGCATCATCTAAGAAGAACCCTGCTAAACTATCATCGTAACTTGCATCTGTAAGTGTTTGTACACCTACACCAAAGTCTGCTACAATTCTGTTTTGATCAGTTAGCGCATCAATTCTAGTAGGGTGCAGTGTAATATTATCAACATCTTCTCGTCTTACATAATAAGTTGTACCTGTAACCAAGTTGGCTGCATCAGTAATAGTCGATTCGTAAACATAACCTGCACCAGTTACTGCTTCTGTTAAGCCATGTGCAGTAATTTGTACAAGACCATTTGTAGGAATATAATCATCAATTGTTAGTGTATAGCCTGTTGCATCTGCTGGTTCGTCATTGATGCGTGTACCCATGCCTGATAAATCTTTTGGCTGATAATATCTGTCTGCAAAACCTTGAGAGATAATCATATTATCAACATCAATAAATGGCGCTTCGTGAACTGTATTCCAAGCATCAACTAAACCTTGACGTGTAGCAGGACTCAACAAGTTTTTGTGTGTTGTTTCACTGTATGCTGCAAGAGCATCCATTTTAAGTGGATTTGGCAAACTAGGAGAAGGATCAGATTCAATGTTAACGTTGATAACTTTGAATTTTAGTTTATCACCATCAACTTCAAACGTCATAGTGTTTACTGGATCATTAGGATCTGCTGTTCCAGCATTACTTACTAATTCGTAAAAATCAATTCCGGTGCCTGCTTGGTTTACAAGTAGTACTTTACCACCTTCGCCCACTGTTGAACTTGGAGTATCATTGAGGTTAGTAAAACTAATTTGACCACCTAAGCCGAATACAGCATATAGTTCGTTAAAGTTTTCGTTTACCTTTTTAAAACTTTCACGAATACTATCGCCTGTGCCGTCATTACCCTCTACACCAATATCAATTTCTTGTTTTGCCATTTATTTCTCCATTACCATTGTGGTACTATATCGTCCATGTCGAAGTTTACACTTACTCCGCAACCACATGAACTGTGTGCGTTTGGATTGCGGATTTCAAAGTTTGCACCAACTAGACTTTTAACGTAATCTACTTCTGTACCTACCAAAAACATTAGACTATGTGCACCGATTACAAACGCACAGCCATTGGGTGTTTTTACAACTTCATCACCGTCTTCTAAATCAGTAGGTGATGCAATTGTGCCCCATTCGTACTCAAAGCCGGCACAACCGCCACCTTTGATGTTTAACGTAATTCCATAGCAGGCATTTTCTTCACATAGTGAATCAATTTGTGTTTCTGCTGCTGGGGTAAGTGTACAAATACTCATAATTTTCCGTTCCTTATACATATTTATTGATATTTTTTATAATCTTAATGTAAATATAGTTATGTTTATAAAAGAATATCTCATTGATACTTGGCACATGCGCCGTAGTAAATTAGGCAATGCCCACACTTATAATCGTAAAAAAACAATGTGTTTGTTTCGATGCGACAACTGCGATGTTGAATTTACACGTGAGCGTGGCAAAATGGATCCTAAAAGATTAAGTAACAACTATTTTCATGTGTGCGAAGATTGCGATGCAAAACGTTTTGCACAGAAAAAAGGTGTTGATAAGAAAAAAGTTTGGACTTTAAACGCAAGTAGTAATTTACCTATAGGAAAGATGTAAGTCGTCTAAGCACGACTCTACAACACCTTTATCTTTAATAGCGTTCCAAAGTTTTACATCTTCACCGTAGTAAGTTTCTGTGAACTCTTTTACGTTAGGATACTTTTCTAAATCATATGTCCAAGGCTTGGTGCAAACATTACTTAAATTTTTACACAATGGTTTCATAAACTTTTTTGGAATATGATTTAAATGTTTTTGTATAATCTCTGGTATCCTATACATTTCTTCAAAAGTAATCAAATAAATTTTTTCTTGTTTAGGCAAACTAGATACTTGTGTTCCTAAGTGTCCTATAGCAACTTTGTCATAATATCCAAATTCTTCTTTCCAAAAACGTGCCCATTTTTTCCACAAACGATTTGTAATTTTTGTATCGTCTATTCTCGAATACATACTGGTTTTTACATTTGGCCGTTTTTCTTGTAAATCACAAAAGTATAAACTGTCTGCTAAACTAATACTCCTAGTGTACGGATTTCTAATTACAGCAAAATTCAGTTTACTTTGTCTTGGTATCTGATCAGGATCAACTTCGTATAATACCTTATCATACGTTGCTAGATTTACTTCAATTGGAAAACTGTTATTTTTGTTAATAGGAAAAAAAGTAGTTCTAATGTTAGGATAATACAAAGAAAACTTAGGACCAGTGATTTTAGCAGTCCTATGAGTTACTGGTATCCGAGTATGAACTTCTTTACTTCTAAGTTGGAACATTTTTTACGAAGACAGTTTTCTAATACGTTTATCCTGTTCACTGATACGTTCTTCTAATTTACGTATTTTTTCTTCTAAACCTTGTACGTATGCACGAGTCGGAACCTGTCTATCCATTCCATCTTCACCTAATATACTGTAATGGTCTGCACCGTGTCCTTTTAAACCACCAAGAACACGGTTAGGATTTTTTTCTTGTACTGCTTTATGTGCTGCTTGCTTTCGTGCATACATAGATTTTAAAAAATTACTCATAACGTATTTATGCCGCCATCTGTTTTGACTCTTCAGTCATACTATAAAGTTGCGCACTAGCCAAGTTCTTCATCTTTGCTTCTACCATAATGTCTGCCCACTGCCAATGTGACAATGCCCACTCGTTGCTTGCTGTATTCCAACAGTAGTCGCTGTGTGCTCTCAACTTTTGTTTTTTATATCCGGATTCAAGAAGTGTGTCCATGTCTGGTCGTACACTTGGGTCAGCATCTGTGAGGTAATCTTCACGGCTAAGACTATAGTGCATAGCAGGACGCTCACCCCGCCAACTATCGATAATACGCTTAATACGGTCGTCATCTGGTTCAATGTATTCTCCTGTCTTAATTAGGTGGTGATGTATGTCTAGCACCAAAGCGAGATCGTCAGCAAGTTCAAGCGATGCGTCGAGCCCCCAGGAGTTCTCGTCGTTTTCGATTGTAATAGTGTTTCTTGCTTCCGGCGAGAGGCGTTTAAGCGTGTCTTTGATACCGGCTGGACCTTTGCGGCCTGAGATGTGTACGTTGCACTTGAAGTCTTGGAAGCGTTGTCCGTAACCCATATAGCGGATGAGATTGGCGTGATATTCAAATTCTTCTATGCTCCGTTCTACTATTTCTTCGTTATCACTGGCAAGAACACAGAATTGCCCCGGGTGCATGGATAAACGTACATCCAATGCTCTTGCTGTGTCTCCAACTGCTCTGTAGTGTTTTTCGCAGTATGCCACCACATCTGGACGACTCCAAAAATAGCGCCAAGTAGGCTCGGTAGCACATGGAAGTTGATTACTACCCAATCGGACCATTCTAAGTTCAGGCGGAAGGCTTCCCACATACTCAACTAACCTTTTTGCTGCTGCTGCATTATGGACCATGATATCCCATAGTCGTTCTTCTGCAACATCCTTTGTTTGTCTATTTAGCCAAGCAACGGTTGTAGCACGTTCAGTGAGCGGGCGTTGTAATTCTTCCAATAGTTTCTTGGGTTGATTTTGATTGTAGTGTAGATACTTACAAGCAAAGCCGATACGTTTGGTCATGCTGTTACCTCGTGTGGATGTGGAATAAGTTTTGCTGTATATTCATTTTCATTCCATTTGTTAGGATGACCAAATTTAGCCACCGTACGAAAAACTACTGCGTCTTCTGTCTCGCCATATTCGTAGCCAAGAAACGTAAGACCTGCATACATCATATATGTTCTAATCATGTTAATACTATACAACATTAAAATGTTTTTGTCAACACCAATGTTTTTTTGGCCAACTATCGGAGCATAAATGTATATCAGGTTTACCATGGAACACTGCAATACTGGTATCCTTTGGTATTGTCGGTGGATCGTCATTTATAAAATTACGTTGACCATTTACAATACCAATGTGTTGTCTGCCACGCATTTCCCATTTGTAACTTTGTACCCATTCGTCGGGCCAATAATGATATGGCGCACAATATCTATACATCCAATCTTGATCACCATGCATACGGCGTGTTATGTTGGTTCTATTATTGATAAAAGTTTTGTATTGATCAAGACGTGATCCAATTTTGAGTCGAAACACACTGCTGTTTATTCTATCCCAATTTGCTCTATTGGCACGATTAAAGTCTCGTATGATTACAAAATCTTTTTGTTCGTCATAAAAGAAAAATTTGTCAATGTTTTCAAATACAATTAAGTCTAAATCTAAAAATAACAATGTGCCTTGTAATCCTAGTTCGTTACTAAAGAACCAAGGTTTGTACCACCATCCAGTTAATGGAGTATGTCTAGGCAAAGGTTTGGTTGTTATTTCAGGATCGATTCCGTTTGTATTTTCTGTAAAGCAAACAAATTCATAGTCAAGCGTACAATTACGCTTGACCATGCTGTGCAACTTGTTTACGTATTCTGCTGAATACTTGTCGCCCCATTTGAGACAAACAACATATTTTTTATCCTGCACAGTGTTGGCACTTTCTTGCGGTAAACTTTCAGTGTTTACTGCACTTTTCTGCGCCTTTTCGATTGCTTTACGAGCCTTGCGTTGCTCTTTGGTTTCAGTCCACTGCTTTGTAGATTGCACTGTTTGCTCCATGCTCTGCACATTCCACTTCTACACACCAACAACGACCGTTTGTCATTTCTTGAACAAGATCGTTGGCAAACTTCCAA
>Ga0255777_10004019_pt1 | contig 12318 bp, 10 predicted proteins | sample 101ome_15_FD_179975 | JGI IMG/M metagenome (GOLD analysis project Ga0255777, IMG submission 179975) | Coastal salt marsh microbial communities from the Groves Creek Marsh, Skidaway Island, Georgia - 101402AT metaG (version 2) | ecosystem: Environmental > Aquatic > Marine > Intertidal zone >...
TTTTTAAGAACGGTCCCACCAATAGAGGCACGTAACGTAAGGGTATCAGATACACGCCCTGTTTTCTCAATTTGTTTGATTTGAGAAACACTTAATCCCCAAAGCCTCAGCTTTTCTCGACTAGATGACATGAGTCCTGAAGAACCGGACCGTGCAGCTTCTAACAATTCCTTCTGAGCCACTAACAGTTCTGGGCTATATATTTTAGCCATATGAGTGTTTTTTTCAACGGTAATACCTGTGTAATCGATGAATAATTGCTCAATTCGTCCTGGAAACCACGCACTAATTGTTTCAAGTCGTGTTTCATCAACAACAAGCTTTCCTGACAACCGTAATGTTTCTGTTGCAAACGTCCTAGTCACAGGACTCACTTCAACTTCAGCTAATTTTTCTGCTCTTGGCGATAGACGTAGTGCCTGAAGAGGTTGGTCATTATCATCTTCTTCGTATACGGGTACCAAATCCATGCCCATAGGTGATTTTCCCGGTTTGTCTCGTTTGTAGCTAGGATCCATAGGGGCTTGCCAATATTTTATCTTTCGTTCCGCTTTTATTCCCGATTTGGAAAACGCCATATCATTTTCAATAGGAATTAAATCCATCGCACAGATGGGGCATTTTCCCTCTTTGTGCTTTCTAACTTGAGGATGCATGGAACATGACCATTGCTTCGATGCTTCCGTAGGCTGCTGATGAAATTCAGGCTTTGGATTTGATGACTGAATACGGGATGTAAGTCCATATCCAATAGCTAATGCTAAAATAAAAACGCCTATCATTACTGCCCATTTTTTTGTGTTATTCATTTGGTAACTCTCCTTTTTCAAATTGCCATTTTAATGCGGATAACTGGGTAGAATAGCGATTTTTCAAAATGGCATGTTTTTTCTCAAGTTGAAACACTGTTTGTTCGGCTTCGAAATAGTCAATAAAGGATGCTTTATCGACTTCATACGATTTTTGAAAATTTGAAAGGCTTAATTTGGCATCTTTTAGAAGTTGCTTCTCATATAACAGAATTTTTTTATGTGTAGTGGTAATATCTGAAACAAGAGAAACCAACATACTTCGAATCGAATTAGTCGAGTCCTGCAAGGAATTCTGACTGGATTCAAATTGCTTCTCAGCTTCCGTCAGCGATGCACTATTTTTGACGTTAAACCACGGAACTGTCATCATGATTTGACCACCATACTGGTTATCCATGCCAGAATTATCCCAAACTTCCACTTGAGCTGAAAAATTGGGCTTATATCGATCTTTTTCAACTTGGACAGCGGATTGTTTACTTGATTTCATTGCATCTGCTTTTTGTACAACTAAACTTTTGTTGGTCCAATCCTGATTAGGAGTTGGCAACCTATCATTTAAAACAGTTGGCTCTTCAATAGCAAACCTAATATTTGTGGTAGGAGGCACATTAAGCATTTTTTTAAGCTGCTCTACTAAAACAAGTCGCTGATGATTAAGTGACAAGAGTTCTTCATCAAGCTTTCCTTTAGAGACCTGAGCTTTTAACACATTGGCTTGAAGTCCTAGGCCAGCTTGATATTTCACATCAGCGATACTGGCTAATTGAGTGAGGCTGACTTTGTTTTTCTGAGTGATATCAGTTAGCGCATCATTTAACAGAAGCTTATACGCCAACGATTCTATTGAAAAAATAATCTTATTTTGAGTAAGAAGAAACTCTATGTAGGCGATAGTCACCTTCGAATCTCCCAATTCTTTTAAGTGAGCGAGTTCCCCCCAAAATGGAAAGGATTGTTTTAATAAATATCGTTTTTGATCAACTGTATAGGCACTATTTTTTGCAGGAGTCCCATTCAATCGAACCCCAAGCATGGGATCTGATAAACTTCCCAGTTTTTTAGGTAACGACTTGGACGATTCCCATTGAAGTCGCTGAGCTTCTAATTGAGGACTATGCTGAACCCCATAATGAATCAGGTCATCTAGGGTATTAAATGTTAATGTTGTTGCTGTCACCGGAGGAGACAGACTTAAGAGCATGGCTACTAAGAGTAACCATAATTGTTTTTTGATCATGATTTTCCACCGTCATTATTTGTTTTGAAATAGCAAAAATCACGCATATATAAAGCGTGTTTTATCTAAAATAACTAGGTGAATTTCAACAGAGAAGACGTACCGATTTAAGGAAAGTAAGAGTTTGTGAAGGTGGAGATCCCCTCAGTCCAACTTGGTAGCGGACTTCCGGGGATAGCGCTCCAATTCCAAACTTAGAATTGTTCTGAAAAGCAATAGTATCCAACTGCATATTTGACTTTGATTTAGTCTCAGAATATTTTTCACTGGCAACTGGCGCCTCCACATCTGCACATAACTCACAATCACTTGCTTCTTGTTGTGTGTCTGAATCTTCACAGCAAGACATTTTTTTTACTTTAACTGGCGTATGACATGATTCTTTTTCTACAGAAGAAGGTTGAACCATGTTACATGCAACATCACTATTAGGTTGGCAACCAGGACACAGATGCGCCACCGAACCAAAGGTTGATGTCACGAAGAAGAAGCTCATTAACAAAGTCAAAATGTACTTTCTCATAACCACATACTACTCCTTACCTAGTAAGACTGACAAGTTGTATGAAACTTAATACGTGTGTTTTTCGGAGCTATGATAAATAATTTGAGTTAGACTTACTTTTGCTTTAATTTAGTATATTGGTTTATTTTTTAGAAAAAAAGGGATATCGATGAAAAAAATAGTTTCAACAAACCGTACAAAGACAATGGTTATATCAAATGAACATCTACAAGAAGCCTCTTCAAGTTCTCGCTGGAGGAGATTTACCGACTCTTTTCAGCAAGGCTGTTACCAAGTATTAGCACGCACGTGCTATGACAGAATTGCAAGAAGTTTTGATCCAGGAAGAGAACGTGCATACGAATTAATGAACATTCAGCCAGAAGATAATTTACTGATTATTGGTATTGGTAGTGGGCTAGATTTGGATTATCTACCAGATAATACCAACCTAGAAACTCTTAGGGGCTTAGATTATTCTTCTGAAATGATTTCGAAATGTCGACAACGGGCCGAAGACCTTGGAATATCTAGTAGTAATATGTTGCAAGGAGACGCCCAACGATTACCTTTTGAAGAGGGCCAATTCAATAAAATATATTTTCCTCTTTCTTTAGGATCTATTCCTGATCCATCTTTAGCTTTGCATGAAGCAGAAAAAGTATTAACACCTGGTGGAAAAATTATTGTTTATGAAAAAGTTTTAGATGATGATGAAGAGCCTTCTTATGGAAGACAAGCCTTGAATTTTTTTACCCAATGCATTTTTACAAATATTAATCGCAGATTATCTGACATGATGAAAAATACTCAACTTCAAGTAACCCATTACGAAGCATTAGATGGTATCTTAACGGGGCCTATTACGAGAAGGATAGAAAGCCAATATAAAATTGCAGTACTTGAAAAATAAAATACTATGTCAATTGTATATATACAACTGAAAAGGGACGACTGAAATGTTACATGAGACTTAACAAATATCCAGATACAATCGAAAAAACAAACCAATAAAAAGAGTAAATGAGTATTGCTCTATTCCCAATGATTTTTCTGGACATCAAAATGGTAGGAATACATGTTCCCACTGCACCCATCATAAATGTAAACGCAGGACCTACACCTAATTGTAACCCCAAGAGAGCCTTAGTAATTGGGATTTCTTCGCCTTCGCATACATAGACTGGAATACCGATAACAGCTGCAATAAAATAGGCTAGAAAACCAGTGCCAATATATGTAGGAATTAAGTTTGCAGGTATCAACACAGTAAGTGCAGACGCTATTAATACTCCTAGCACAAAATAACCTCCAAGTTTTTTTGTAGTTAGCCAAAAAGACTGAAAAAAAGTAGGTTTGTAGCAACTATCATTAGAACAATCCGATGAATTACATTCTGGCTTTTTCTGAAAAGATGGCAATTGAATCCATTCTTTACATTCACATATGTGTAAAAAATAGCCTAAAACAATTGCTCCAATCATAGACGTCACAACTCTCCAAATAGCAAACTCCAAACCTAAAAACCCATACGTCAAAATAATAGTGTGGGGACTTAATAAAGGAGCCACCAAAAGAAATGCGGATATTACGCCCAACCCTGCCTTTTTTTGTCGTAAATTTTCAGCTAAAGGAACCGTAGCACAAGCACATCCAGGCAGTATCCCTCCCAAGATACTTGCCCAAATAATAGCAAACCTTCCTTTTACAAAAGGTGCTAAAAGGGTGTCGCTATTAAGCTTGGTCTCAAGTAAAGCTGAAAATAAAATAGCCCCTATAAAATAGGGAAGAACATCAACAACCGTTTTAATAAATTCACTAAGTACTTCTACAAGCATGTTTAACTCCTAGTTTTTGCTCACTATATCAAAAAATAGCCGTTCACTACGTGATTGTTTAGGAAATAAAAGTTCAATTTCAACTTCTTTGCCTGAAACAGATGGTGGCAATTTAACTTCAAAAACATGAGCCGAAAGCTTTGGCTGAGGCTTTAAATAGATATATTTTTCAGCACTATCTATCATACCAACACGTACTCGAAGATTTGAAATGGTTTTAGGTGATCGATGTTTGTCCGTCAAAAACAATTTAAACTGATTCTTGTCGGTAATGACCACTTCAACATGAAGGTCATAATCTTGAAGGTAGACTAAGCGTCCACCTTCCTGAGCTTCATGATCCTTATGAAATCGACGTTGCCTATCATTCTGATCTAACTTGAACCTCTTTTGTTGAGCAGTACCTCTGGCTTCAAACCGTTTCAGTTCTACAATACATTCAGTAGGAGCCTCTTTTATAGTCGTTTCTGCTGAAATAAGAACACTATTCAATAGCAACAACCCTAATATTCCATATAACTTTTTCATTTTATTTCTCCTTAATTTTGTTTGTTATTTACAGGGATAAACCATCGATAAATTGCTGGAATAACAAACAACGTTACCAAAGTAGACGTTGTAAGCCCTCCCATCACAACTGTAGCTAACGGACGTTGAATTTCACTGCCGGTGCCACTGGATACAAGTAGCGGAATCAGTCCCAATGCCGTTGTAGCAGTGGTCATTAAAACCGGTTTTGTTCGCCGTAAAGCTCCTTCTAAGGACAGAGTCTTGATATCCCTGTCTTCTGAGCTCGATAATTGGTTAAGATAACTCACAAGTACCATGCCATTACCAAGAGCTATTCCAAAAAGCGCAATAAAACCTACCGATGAAGGCACAGACAAATTCTGACCAGTAATCCACAGGCCTATAATACCTCCAACTAATGCTAAGGGTATATTGAGTAGAATTAACCCAACACTTTTAGCCGAGTTAAAACTCAAATAAAGCAAAAAGACGATCAAGGCTAAGGTAATCGGTATAACAACTGCAAATCGTTTATTGGCTTGTCGTTGTAATTCAAATTGCCCACCCCAAACAGCGGAATATCCTAATGGGAGTTCAATTTGATCTTGAATCAATTGTTGTCCTTCTGCGACAAATGACCCAATATCTCTCCCCTCAACATTACACTGAATACTGATAAATCGTTGATTGTTCTCACGAGTAATTTGTCGAGGACCAACAACTTCTTGAGATCTGCTAATTGTGATAGTGGAATCAATTCACCTTTTGGTCCTCGAATAACCAATTCTTCAATATCCGATTTAGATTGTCGGTACGACTCTTCTAAACGAACTTGAATTGGAAAACGTTTTACACCGTCAAAAAGATGACTGACTTCAGACCCACCTACAGCGGTTTGAATCACATACTGAACATTCGATAGCGAAATACCAAACCGAGCAATTTTTTCTCTGTTAATGGTGATAAGTAGCTGGGGCACGCCTGTGACTTGGTCTACTTGAACGTCGGATGCGCCTTTGATCGTCATGATTTTCTCAGCAATCTCATCTGCAGTTAGTTTAAGTTGTGCAAGATCATCTCCAAACAGCTTAATGGCTAATTCGGCCCGAACACCCTCTAATAGCTCATCAATCGACATGGCAATGGGCTGTGTAAAGTTGGTCATAGCACCAGGAATTGGCCCTAATTCATCACGAATGAGTGCTTGTAGCTTTGCTTGATTATTTACCCGCCACTGGTCTTTAGGTCTAAGCAAAATGTACATCTCCGCACTATTAACTGGGTCTGCATGCGCTCCAACTTCACCTCGTCCGATGCGACTAACTACACCAGTAACTTCAGGAATATTCATCAGTCGTTTTTCGACCAAAAGTGCCATTTCTTTACTTTTCTTTAATGCAATGGAGGGTGCCATTGTTAGTCGAAGTATGAGTGTCCCTTCCTGAAGAGTAGGTGTGAACTCGGAACCCAAACCACTAAACCCGATACTTCCAATAATCAATAACCCAATCGAAAGTGCAATCGCTTTTTTAGGGGCATCAATCAAGGATTTAAGTAGGCGTGTGTACAATTGCTTCAGCCATTCAATTTGACTACTAAACCTGGAAGAAGAATGTGCTTTCCTTTTTAGAAGGAGTTGAGATAAGACTGGTGCCACAAAAACGGCATATATCAAAGCTCCGCCCATAGCTAATGCGATGGTATATGCCAATGGACGAAAGGTTTTACCTTCAACACCTTGGAGTGTAAATAATGGCAAAAAAACCACAATAATAATTGTAGTCGCCATTAAAATTGGCTTTATCACTTCCTTAACTGCCCTCAAAATCAATGTGGATCGTGCTTGATTTTCGCTATTTTCACTCAAATGACGATCAATGTTTTCAACGATGACAATGGTCGCATCTACTAACAGTCCAATGGCAATAGCTAGGCCACCAAAGGACATCAGATTAGCTGAAATACCGAAATAATTCATTCCGATGAATGCAAACAAAACGGAGAATGGTATGGATAACCCAACTACTAGACTGGGGCGTAATGACCCCATAAATGCAAACAATACCAGGATAACAAGACAAACTCCCTGTAGTAAGGCATTTGTAACAGTTTTAACACATGCTTCAACCAAGGTTTTTTGTTCATAGTAAGGCACTATCTTTAAACCTTCTGGAAGAGAGTTGTTAATAGACTCTAGTTTTTCTTCAACCTGTCCAATAACCGTAGAAGAGTTGGTACCATAGAGCTTCACAACCATCCCCGATATAACTTCACCTAATCCGTTTCGAGTTTGTAACCCTCGTCGAATAGCGCCTCCAACTTCTATAGATGCAATATCATGCAAGTAGACGGGCACACCGTTGTCTGTCTTTATAACTAAGTTTTTAATATCATCAATTTTGGTTAACAATCCCGTTGATCTGACGATGTATTCTTCATCATTCTTTTCTAAAAACTGGGCACCTACATTCAAATTGTTAGATTCTATGGTCTTAATGATATCTTCAATGGTGACATCATATTTAATGAGAGCATTAGGATTAATGTTGACTTGAAACTGCTTTTCATAGCCACCAATACCCAATACTTCTGTTACCCCGGGTACATTTTGAAGTTGTAGCTTAACGACCCAATCTTGAATAGTTCGGAGTTCTTCTAAAGAATATTTTCCTGTTGTATCTTCAAGGTAGTAAAATAAAATAAGTCCCATTCCTGTAGAAATTGGACCAAGTTCCGGTTCTCCAAACCCTTCAGGAATTTGTTCTCTAGCTTCTTGAAGCCGTTCATTGACTAACTGCCTGGCAAAGTAAATATCTACCTTATCTTCAAAATAGATATTCACAACTGACAAGCCAAAATTGGATACAGACCGTATTTTCTCTATTCCGGGCAACCCATTCATAGAAGTTTCTACGGGAAACGTGACATAGGTTTCGATTTCTTCAGGGGCCAAACCATCTGTAACCGTAAAGACCTGTACCAAATTTGGGGATACATCCGGGAACGCATCAACTGAAAGTTTGGTATAGCTGAAGTATCCGGCAATCATAATGAGCAAACCCAGTACAATCACCATCAGCTTATTTTTTAAAATAAAATGTAGGAGTGTATTCATCATGTCATCTCCCTAATGGTCATGATCGTCGCCGAAAGACTCTTTTTGCATCTCGGCTTTGAGAATAAAACTACCTTTAGTAACAATAGTCTGGCCTGGGTGGAGTCCTTTTTTAACAATCACATTGAGATCATCTCCATGACCTAAAACGACTGAATTAGGTTCGATTTCCTGGCCTTTCTTTACAAATACAATCCAGTTTTCATCAACTTTCTGAAGTGCAGTTTTAGGAATAACAATATCCCCCTTTATTGTATCTAAAGGAAACAGTACATTTACAAACATTCCAGAAGTCCAATCAGAAGACTGCACTCGAATAGATGCTCTAGCTTCACGAGTTCGGGTAGTTTTACTGAGCATAGGAGATGCAAAATCTACTTTAGTAGATAGTTGCTTACCCTTCGGATTTTGGATGATAATAGGCGTGCCTACTTTTACAGACGATGCAATATCAGCATACACATGAAAATTAACCCAAAGATGAGTTGGGTTTGCAATTTTAAAGATTTCCGTACTGTCAGGCACACTTTCTCCAATAGTAAGGTGTTTTTCAAAAATGACGCCAGATAATGGGGCTTTAACTTGGTAATTGGTTAAGCTGTCATTACTTTCTAATACCGCTAACACATCTCCCTTTTTAACAGTGTCTCCGACGTGCTTATAGATTCGTTTAACAACCCCCGAATATCGAGACGTGACATGTGCTAAATAATCTAAGTGGAAGTCTAATTCTCCAGGAAGTTCTCTTGTTTTTTGAACAGCTCCAGATTTGGCAAGGGTTGTTTCAATACCAAATTCTTCTTGAAGTTCCTTCGTCCACTCCAGATGATCATCATGATGCTCTTCTTGAGTTGTTTCATTATTATCTTCGTGGTCATGGCCATCCTCTGCCATCAGAGGGTGGGTGCTAAAAATGCCAATAATGGCAAGTATAATGAGTTGTTTAGTCATGTGTGTTCTCCTTAGTTTGTGCAAAAAGTTGGGGGAGTTGGTGATCTAGGGAATGCCCCAGTATCACTTCCAGTTGAGCAACGGTTTTCCAGTAATTACCCAAAACCTCAACAAGTGTTTCTTGTGCGTCAATCCAATCTTGTTGCGCATTTAAAACATCCAAATAAGCATATTTTCCTTGAAGGTACCCTTTGTTAACCTGTTGATATATCGATTTTGTTTTTGGGATAATCTTTTCGCTTAACAGATCAGCTTCTTTTTGTAATAAATGAGCATGATGAAAGGTATGTTCATAAGTTACTAATATACTGTTTTTTTCAGCCTGTATAATGGAATCCCATTCTTTAGCCTTAAATGATACCGATTCAATATTTCCTTTGTTTTGATCAAACAGTGCTAAAGGAAACCCAATACCTGCTACAAAAGACGTGGTATCTGATCCGTTATTCTTTTTAACACCAGCCGATAAAACAGGGTCTTGTATTCCCCGTGATTTTTCGACTTGAATCTGGTGTTTCGCTTGATCTTGGCCAATCAATAGCAACTGATAGCTTCTGTTCTGAGTTAGAAACTTTTTGGCGTGAGCCTTGAGTTCAGTTAAGTTATGTGACGGAATCGGCAATGTCTCAACATCAAGTGGTGGAATATGTCCGGTTTCGTTGTAGAGCATACTAAGTCTGGCAAGACTTTCTTTATACTCATGTTCTATTTTTTCTATCTCAAATGTTGATCGTAGGTAATGTACTTCAGCTCTTTCTTGTTCAGCTTGGGGTAATCGCCCAGATTGGACTTGTTTTTTAGCGGTTTCGACAAACTTCTTGTGAAGCGTTTGTTGATTTTTAGCGATGGCTAACCGTTGGCCCTCCGAAATAACCGAAACATAGCGTTCAAACGCCGTTAAAAAAAGGTCCTGCTTATCTATTACAAACTCTAGCTCAGCAGCTTGTGTTTGAAGTTGTGCTGCCTTAATACGTGTGCTTCTTTTACCTCCCCATTCCAGTTTTTCTGAAAATCGCAATGTTGTTTCCGCAGAGTCCAGACCTTGTGTTTCACCTGATCCGTATAGGTTTTCAGATTCCAATTCTAGCTCAGGATTTGGTAGAACCTTTGCTTGTTTCTCCTTTGCTTGAGCATTTTGGATAGCCGTTTTCTTAGCTTGAAGTTCTGGATTTTGAACCTCTATTTTTTGTAACAACTCAGATAATGTGAGTGTATTTGTTTGTTCTTTAGCATAAATCTGGGGCATTCCCAGGGACCCGGCTACTAATAGGCCAAATAATAAATGTCGAATCATAATTATCTCCTTTCCTTAATTTCGATGAACGAATTGAGAAAAGGTTTCAAATAAGGAGAATGATGCTTTCTAAGTTTTGATGAGGATGATAAACAAAATCAGGTGTTTGAGATAGAAAAGAAATAGGCCGTGTGTTTGGGTATTGAATATAAGGCTTAAACCCTCCGGCATAGAGATCAAAATATGAAGTGCTTAAAATTTTTAAGGATGCTTGTTCTGAATCAGTACGTGACATAGATATTTCTTGGTTAAGAGGAATATCCGTGCAATTCTCACAGCTTAAATTATCTTGGTGTAACGGGTTGCAGTTTTGACTCAGAGTAGTTGTTTGAAAGGGTGTTGTTTTTTTCTGGAGCGTTATTGCACAACTACCTAATGATGAAATTTCGATAGAAGAACTACCATCAGACTCTATGCAGAATATTTGGTTTGGTAGATGGAATTGCACTAGCATTAAGGCTAGTAAGAATTTACAAATAAAGGACATTACAGTTTTCTTTCTTAGTTTCATATTGAGATAGTGTATCAAAATATTATTATTTTGGTTACTGTAAGTTCAGATTTATTTCAACTTCTCTACAATGATTTCGGCAGACATCACTCTAAATTATATTTTATTGAAAAGTCACACCTCATCGTCGTTTATGGTAGATCTAAAATTCACAGTAATGGTTGTATTGTATAAGGATGTCAGTTTATTAAGCTATAATTAATTGAATCAGTCTCCGATCGGAGCGTGGACGGCCGAGGAGATCTTCGTGATTTTGTTTTAGTTCTCTCTTTTTAGTTTCGTGGTTCCCAAAGGGCCTAAAAGGGTAAATATAGTTTCTCTAGCTCGTGTAGTTATGGTCAGACTTTTTAATAAATATTTTTAAAAAATCATTTAGGATAATCAGTAATTCAGCCCGGCTGGTGGCGGAGCCGGGCGGTGCTAGTTTTGTCTTATTAAGTGAATGAACTGTAGAGTCAAAGAGAGAGCCCCTTATAAAACCTATCCTCTCTTTTTTCTTTTGAGCCGTTTCTATTTTTTTAAAAGATAATTAAAAATAATTTTTAATTCTTTAAATTACTTACTAAGTCAAAACCTGGGGTGTCTACCGGTTTTTAAGACAGATTCTCGTAACTCAGCCCGGCCTTTCGGCGGAGGCCGGGCGTAGCTAGTTTTGTCACTTTGAGTATACGAATGGCAGCGTTAAAGAAATCTCAATCCCTAAAAATTAGAGGATCTTCTTTTTTTTGGATTGTTTCTATTCTATATAAGGTAATAAGTATCTCTAAATTTAAGTTAACAGTTCGACACAAAAACCAGACGGTCCGCCAGAGAACCTGATCGTGGCAATTTTCAATCCGCTTAACTACACCGCTCCGTCTGAGGACTTCGCTCTCCAGTAGTCCGTACGGCTTGATAAATTACAAATCTCAGAACCTCATCCAGAGAACCTGATCGTTGCAATTTTCAATCCGCTTAACTACACCGCTGCGTCTGAGGACTTCGCTCTCCGGTAGTCCGCACGGCTTGATAAATTACAAATCTCAGAACCTCTCTTTTTTTAGTTCAACATTTTAACTGTACCAATTCGTCTGAGGACTTCGCTCTCCGGTAGTCCGTACGGCTTGATAAATTACAAATCTCAGAACCTCATCTAGAGAACCTGATCGTTGCAATTTTCAATCCGCTCCGTCTGAGGACTCCGCTCTCCGGTAGTCCGCACGGCTTGATAAATTACAAATCTCAGAACCTCTCTTTTTTTTAGTTCAATATCCTAACTGTACCGCTCCGTCTTATGTTATCTCACATAACTTAGTTTACTAAGAGATAGTAAAAGATCATTGCTTAATAAAATAAAATATCTGTTACACTATTACTTATTATTAAAAAAAAGAGTGAATCATGATTGATTTTATGAATAAGCATTTAATTAGCACGATAAAAAAACATAAATTATTATGGCTATTCTGCCTAGTTTATCTAGGTATCTTTTTTTTAAAATTAGACTCAATTCCAATGATTGCAATGGATGAAGGTTGGAATGCATTTTATGCCTATGATATG
>Ga0255777_10004051_pt1 | contig 12248 bp, 22 predicted proteins | sample 101ome_15_FD_179975 | JGI IMG/M metagenome (GOLD analysis project Ga0255777, IMG submission 179975) | Coastal salt marsh microbial communities from the Groves Creek Marsh, Skidaway Island, Georgia - 101402AT metaG (version 2) | ecosystem: Environmental > Aquatic > Marine > Intertidal zone >...
GACAGATGCGTCTCAAAATGATCCTACACGAAGCACTTGATCTTGCGCACTCAATCTGCGAACATCAAGATGCCCAGGAATGTATGTGGGCTTGGGAAATGGTTGATGAAATTGATGACGCCGCTACCCGAGCAGGTGTCCGCTACTATTAATTTCCCAACCTATATTAAATGGAGTACGAAAAGCTCAAAGAGAAGGTCAAGAAGCTTGGCTTCAGGGTGACCAAAGATGTAAAAGGGAAACGCGTCAAACTCACAAAGAAGGAACTTATGGCAAAGTTGCCAAAGAAGACAAAGGGTGAACCATCCCTTGAAAATCAAGCCAAGAGTGCTAAAAAGTTTATCAAGGTGTGTAAAATGGTTCTTAAGGAGGCTGAACCAAATCAGCCAAGAATGAGACAACCAGTTCGTGTTTCTCCAAGAAGAGTTGCCGCACCAATGGCACCTCCACCACCACCGAGACCTATGAGTCTCAACCCACGAGCTGCCCTTATGGCGGATCTCAAGGCTGACCTAAAGAAGCGGGGTTTAGCTAACAACTAATATGGTAAAACTTCCATGCTCTTAAATTCTGTACATTTAACTGTACTAGGACCTTTAATAAAAACTTCCTCATCCGTTGTACTAAGCGCTTTTACAGAAAAATCATCCGTCACTCGCACAGATTTGAAACTTGCATCTATTTCTGATGGCGCTTCATCTGTGTGCATGTGTCTTCCTTTGTAGTCACACTCTTCATAATAATGAACACCCGGAGCACTTGGATCTATCACTGGTTCCGGTTCCGGTTCTGGACTTCTGGTTAGAATAAATGCCAAACCGGAAAACAGTAGTATCACTAAAACCAAAATTATGATTCCCAAAGTCTTCATTATTATTTAGTTAGAAATTTAATAAAATTATTCGTCTTTTTTGACTATAAAACTTTTGATTTTTACGTCACATGATATAGCTGTGGGTCCTTTAAAAATTAAAGGATCACCTTCGTACTCTCCTTTCTCATAGGCATTAACGGTTACACCATCTGGTACTATTAATGATTTAAACACTGAACTATCAGATTCTGTAGTAAATGCAACTTCGTCCTCTTCGGCATCTTCATCAAATTTATAAACATAGTCTCCCTGTCCTGTATAATTGCAGTTGTAGAATGCATAGAAAGTTTCGTCTTCTAACAATTTTTCACCGCGCTCTTTAACTGAATTTTTGTAAAACATGTTAGCACCAATACCACTCGCAACCGATGATGAAGAAGAACACAACACACAAATTACAATTATTATTATGATAATTGTATTGGTTTTCATCTGATATTAAGTTAGATAAATTTTATTCCAAACCTCTTTGTCATGAAACGTTGTACCTCTGGAATTGTTGGCTGACTCCAAAGGTACCATCGTGACCAGAAACCAGCTCCGTCAATACCAGATAACTTCCAATCTTCTTTGTCGCTCATATCAACCTCCAACATCAATTTTTGTATCTTTTTTGGGTCTCGCTCAGCAATTGTACGCTTAGGGACTCTTCCCGCGTGTCTGAGAACATAGGACCGCATTCGCGAAGGATTCTTGTGTTTGGTGTAGTCGGAATACCCACTGGCACCAAAGTCAACAGTCCTGCCGTCTTCGAGGATCGCCCTGAACTTCTTTTTGGAGTCTGGGCTACGAACGATTTTGACACGCATACTTCTTACAATTTACTACTAATTTATTTTTGGCAGGCGGTGCAGTAACTTTCCTTCTTTGCTTGTGGAAGGAAGAAGAGACGCTCATCACCACGCTTCACACGGTACATGTGGTCATACATGTGGAGGAGACCAATGGACAAAGCCATTGTAGAAACAACAGCCTTGTTCATCTTACGCACAGACCACGCATACGCCAAGATCATCGCAAGGATGGTCAATTGGACGAGGGTCATCGCTGGAAGAAGTGGAAGCTTGAAACGCTGATCCAATTCTTGGACTTCTTCAGTAGGTTCTGGGGCATACTTTTCCATTCGCTTGCCGTAACCTGGCATTTTTATTTTATACAGAGAAATTAATGTGGCGTGTCCTGCTATTGCCAGTGGTCCTTGTACTTCATGATTTCCTGAAGTCACCAATAGACACCCTCTACTTTCAGAACCCTCTGAGACCCCTCGTAGGTATCAGGAACACTCTGATAGATATGATGTATCATAAGATGGATTATGATGTTTATGACTATCCCAACCTTTGGTTTGTCAAAGCGAATTACAATAAGATTTTACATGAATTTGAGAAAGGAGTTAGTACAGCCAGGAAGCGCTACTTTCACAAACTTGATCCATGGTTCAAGAAGAATGAACATTATTACTACTACAAGGTGAAGGACTTTCCGGAAGTTCAAAAGATTATTGAACAAATTCCATGTATTGATAAAGAAACCGCAAAGTTTGCCGTGATGGACAGACCGATGACCATTCCAGCACATCGCGCCGAGAGTAATTTAATGTTGAGATATCACCTCACAATTAAGAGTGGCAAAGATTGCGTGCTTTACACAGAGTATGACAGACATGTTCATAAACCTGGACAAGACTTCTTATTTGACCACTCTAGATTTCACCGTCTCGTCAAGCGCGGATTTCAAAAAAGAGTTGTTCTTATTTTGGATATCCATAGATTTTAGGTGCTTACGACAAACTGCTTTGTAGCAATCTTTACCACCTATGAGTTCAAGATCATCATTTTGGACAATCCTTTTTGTGAATGGCCCAGGTGTTCCATTTTTACAATCCATACAAAGTGCTGAAAGTTTCACAACATCACTCGCCAATGGAATACAATCAATGACTTCTCCAAACTTTCGTTGCTTGTAATCTCCATCTAGACCAGCTATGATCACTGATTTATTGAGAAAGAGGCACATTTCCACAAAGTCTTTGAGGTTTGTGAAGAACTGAGCTTCATCAACTGCCACAATATCGGCATCACAGAATTCTTGTTTAATGATGGAGTGTGATATATGATCAACTTTGAGACATGGGAACTCTACACCATCATGCGTTTTTAACATCTCCTCAGGGGAGCGTGTATCTTTTGAGGAGTTGATGACCACAATTTTCTTACCTATGATCCTGTAGCGCTTAAGTCTTCTGATAAGTTCAGAAGTTTTACCAGAAAACATATTTCCCATAATAATTGTCAGACCCATTCTCACCTTTCTCTAAAATAATCTCATATTTTTATAATGGTTGATATCCAAAGGTGTTATTATGATGGACATCGGGGTTGGGTCTCGGCCAAGTCAGGAAGAGTACGTTTTGGCAACAAGATCTTCCCCAACATTCTTGCTGCCATCAAATACTTTGGTCACAAATAATTAGCAAAATACATTTTTAACATTACACCCGTACCAATCATTCCCAAAATAAGTGTCATCAAACAACATGTACATTTTTTGTTTGCTAACACTTCATCACCTTCCAAAACAGGATCCTTGTACCAACCCATTGAAATAAATCTACATAATAATTAAGATGCCCCTGACTGATCAGGAGATTGCTAAAAAGGTTCGCGAGTTGCGTAGAACTGAGGGTAAGATCTATGCTCCTCTCAAGTACTTTCGGGGTCTCAGAACTTTGAAATCCGTGGAGACACGCTACAAGAAGATGCTCAAGAAGGACTACAAAGATTTCAAGACCGATGAGGGTGTGAAGACTCGCACATCTTCATACACCCAAAAGTTTAGAAAGAAGTATGGGTTGGAAGTAAAGTCACTTCCAGAGATCGCAAAGGCTACGAAGATTCCATTGAAGACTCTTCAAACAATTTACAATAGAGGTCTTGCTGCGTGGAGAACTGGGCATCGTCCGGGAGCTTCTCCACAAGCATGGGGGTATGCGAGAGTTCATAGTTTTGTAATGAAAGGGAAGACATATTACACAGCGGATGCGGATTTGAGATAATCCCGAGTTACATCTTTATGACACAAATCACACAAGACTTCTAAATTTTCATATTCCGTTTTACCCCCCTTGCTCCACTCAATTTTATGGTGACCTTCCGGGTGATTTGGAATACACCCACATTTTGCACATTTTCCGTCTTGTTCTTTTAATTTACGATTTATATCCGTTTTTGAAAAGTATCTAGATTCATTTGAAACATTGCGACAAATGATCTCGTCAATAAGATTAATTAGATTCTTTTGAAACACAGCATTTCTTGATTTTGCTTCCAATTTATTCTGAATATCAACTTCAAGAACTTCGCTTTTGAAGTCTGAAAATATATCTTTCATGTGACGATTAAAATGTGAAATATTTTTAATGTGAAGTGGGATTCTTGAAATAAAAAATTTAAAACACAGTGCATTGCTTTTATATTCTTTTTTGTTTTCGGGTATCATTTTATGTTCATCTAATCTTTCGGCAACTTTTGTCATGAAATTAAGCTTTTCAGTTAATTTTTCTAAATTTTTAGTCAAGTAATCATTGGCGGACTCTTCACTCTCGCCCAAATTCTTGATTTGCCAGGATTTTCGCATTTCATTTACCGATGACCAAGATGATGAGACATTTTCTGATAATGCTAAACATTCCATCATATCCATTTCAATGGCACCCCGTGCATCTTTTTTACTATATATCCAAACTTTGAAGTTATCTTTGAATTTTTTAAGAAAGTCATAGAATTTATTATAACTAACTTTATCAAATTCATAATCATTAAGAGTTTTTGTTGATTTGTTTAAAATTTCGTACATATCTCTGCGTTTAGTGGAATTTGTATGAAACGAAGAATCAAGACAATTAAATGTCATCTTGTAATTTCTTACGATTTGTCTATCGTCAATGACCATATCTTTAAAATATACATTGTTGTACTTCTGTCCCAATTCTTCGTTTGAAAAATATTTTCCAATGAGTGGATATTCACCATCTACAAATCCAAGTATGGTTCGAATTCTATGCATTCCATCCAAGACATCATAAACTACATTACCCATTTCATCTGGATCTGGGTTTAAAATAAGCCATATTGGATTCATTCTTCTACCCGATAAAATAGATTCTATAAGTCTTGTTTTCATTCGATCATCCCATGCCTCATATTCTCGCTGAAATGGAGGCTGCACATTTATGTAATCACTTGAGAAGTTGGCAGCTACTTCATGTTGGGTTTGACATTTTACCTGAGCAATGTTTAGATCAAATGAACCTTCGTTTCTGGCCATGTTTATTAAATAGTAGATCTTGTTCTTTAAGTTCTTAGATCTAGAATATTACTTAAAAGATCGAGACTAATTACATACATGACCAATCGTATCTCTTGGAATGAATATTTCATGAAGACCGCGGAACTCGCGTCAGTCCGATCTCCGTGTGATAGACTCAATGTAGGATGCGTCCTCGTAAAGAACAATCGGCTCATAAGTATGGGCTACAATGGTTTCCTCGGTGGTTGTAAGCACACATCAATTGTGAGGGATGGTCACGAACAAGCAACAATTCACGCAGAAATCAATGCCATCACCGACGCAGCCAAAAGGGGTGTCTCCATTGATGGTACCGAAGCCTATATTACACATTATCCATGTCTAAATTGTTACAAAGCTCTTGCGAGTAGTGGAGTCAAGAAGATTCACTACAAAAATGATTACAAAAATAATCCGCTTTTAGAAGAATTGGGGTACGAGATACCTATTATTAAATCAGACGCCTAAGTCGGTTATAGTGACTACAAAAGTCACACAAACAAAAACACTCAACCATGAACTCTCAATCTATTGCCACCTACATTGCCAACCTTGAAAAGGAGAACGCCGATCTCAAGAAGCGCCTTCAACAATGCGAGGAAGAAAAAGCCCTTCTTGAGTACGAAACTATGCTTCAATATGCGGAAGTAAGCGATGATGAATCCATTGCATCCACGGATAGTGATGATGACGTTGAAGAGTACTTTGTTTGTTACAACTCAGAACTCACAGATGCTTTTGACAAGCTTGCTTATGAAGAAGAAAACGAATTCAAGCAAGCCGTCTATGAAAAGGCTGCCAACACCATCTATCGCCTTGACTTCAAAGTACAATATGGCGAACAACTTGCCCACCTACCAGGTATTGGTAAGGGTGTCATTAGAAAAGTCAATGAGTTCCTTGAAACTGGAGAAATCAAGAAGAATCAAACCTTTGATACCAATGAAAACATCGCCTATCAATTGGAAACACTTGCTGATATAGAAGAAGACTACCACAAGTCTTCCGCCTATCAGAAGGCGTCCGAAGCAATTCGCAAACTTCCATTTGAAGTAACGAATGGTACCGAACTTTGGAAGGGACCCAACAAGGTTCCGGGTATTGGTCGGGGTATCGCTAACAAGATTGATGAGTACATTGTGACTGGAGAGATTAGGAAAATTTCTAAGCATATATCACAATAGATGATAGTTCCGCTATTCCTACTTTCATTGGTGACAAACATCCTCATTGGATATTATGTGTCCCACAGGAATGGCTCTGGTACAGGTGGCCCAATATATGATGTTGGATTTCATCTTCTTCCCAACTGGGAAAAGTTTGAACACCTTCCAGACTATCTTTTAGCGATTCCCGTACTTTTTCTCCTTTACCACTGGCCAAAATGGAATGCTGCGAAGAGAACCTCTTACTTGACATTCCTGACTCTCATGTATTTTGCGCGAGCTTTGTGTAACGCGGTCACTGTGATGCCCTACACAAAACGCGAGCCTTGCAAAATGAAACCTAGATTCGCTTTTTGTAATGATTATACATTCTCTGGTCACACAACACTCAATTTAGTAACTTCAAACTTTGTAGGTGCGCCACTTTGGCCCATTTGGCCAATAATTTCATCGGTCGTATCCGTCCTCACCCGAGATCATTACACTATTGATATCATGATCGCTTGGATTCTCTTCTTTGCTTTCAAGTGTAGGATCAACGGGATTTAACATTTTTGCGACTTCTTCGTAGATAACTGTGAGAAGCGCAACCTTGTATGCTAAGAAACCAACGAGTGTGGCACCATAGTCAAAATCAAAACCAAAAGGTGCATTATTCCACATTGTTTCAAATACAGCGGTAGCCACGGGTGCCAACAACTGCTTTTGAAATGATGATTTTTCAATGTTGTCAACATGGTTCTGAAGAAGACTTATGTAAGAGAGGGAAGTCGCAACACCTAATGCAGCGGATACACCTTCCGGGGCGCCTTGAGTGATGAAATAAGTTGATGTAAGTGCTGTACCATAGGTGAAAGTTGTTCGGTTAATTTTTCTTTTGAGTTTTTCGTAGTCGGATTTTGGCGGAACAATGGCATTATGAATAGTCCAAGCTACGCCCATTGATAATCATTTGCGTCAAACCTTTATAAAGATTACAAACCCAAGTAAAGTAGAAATGAGCCTTCGTGTTAAGAAACTTACCCAAGATGCTATTCTTCCAACTCGTGGTTCTGGTGGTGCTGTTGGATACGATCTTTACAGCACTGATGAAGTTGTGGTCCCTCCGACACATCGCGCATTGGTCGGGACAAGTGTAGCCATTGTTTTGCCACCGGGTGTTTATGGTCGTGTGGCGCCACGCTCAGGTCTTGCTGTGAAGCACGGCATCCAAGTTGGTGCCGGTGTCGTAGATCCAGACTACACCGGGGAAGTTAAGGTTGTTCTTTTCAACCATGGCGACAAGGACTTTGAAGTAAAGAAAGGGGATCGCATCGCGCAACTTGTTCTTGAGCGCTGTGAAACCCCACCAGTTGAAGAAGTTGGTGCTGTAGAAGAAACTGAACGAGGATCTGGTGGTTTTGGTTCAACTGGTGCCTAAGTCACCACTTTTACTATAAAAGTAAGAAAAGCAAACTACATCTATACATATACAATGCTCGCCCGTCTGTGCTTATCGACGACCTTGACCCAAGACCTCAAGAAAATTGACTACACGGGTGCTCGTGTGAAAAATATTAGTTCATACCACAATGGTGCGAAATTTGAGGATGTTTCATCACCAAGTTTTCAAGAATTGAGAAAAATTATCTTCGCGGGTATTGAAACACCGGATTTATTATCCGGATCTTTTTCTTCTATAACCGACAATACACCCTGTAAAGGTTCTTCATTCAGAAAACAAAAAGACTTCTGTGGTTGGATGTGCCCACACGACTATAAATACGATGATGGAGAGTGTCTCACTTTATACATCAGAAATTCGAGTGCAAATGAAGTTATGAACGACGTTTTGAAAGCGTTGGATGGTGACGAATGGGCTCAACGTCTGTATAAATTTGGTTGTCACATTGATATGGTCTTAAAAGATGGGAGTGAATTATCTATCAAACTTAAACAATAGATTTACTTTTCCCGTTCCTAAGTCACCTTTAGTTTTTTAATAAGTAAAGTAAAAACATGGATCGTCATCACCTACTGACCCTCTTGGATAAGATACAAGAAAAGTATGAAATCCAAGATGGAGAGTACAAAGAATTCGCGGAAGCCATTGGAGGCACAAAGAAACCTATTGAAGTCAAAGAAGGGGACATCGTAAAAGTCAGCTACGATCACGTTGAAACGGAAGTAGAATTCTGTGACGACGAGTTTTATCCAAAACTTAATATAACGGAAAAGTGTTCCCGTATTTGGAAAGTTATCGCCAATGAGAGCACCTACCATGGAGGTGATATGATTACATCTAAGTACCTAAACAGGGCTAACATGCACTTGGACGCGATGAATAAAATTGTGAAAGACCACTCACAAGGTAATTTCACAATGATATCGATAAATTCGGATACTAATCGTAAATATTGTTTTCGTGTTTCGGAAATAGAAGTAATCAATTAAAACTTTTTGTAATTATCACAGAACCACATGTTCTCTTCTGTTGGCATAAACAAAATACCTTTGCGCATAGTCATGAAAAGCTTGGCGTGGTTGATATCCGCATAGGACCATAAAAGCCATCTTTCCCAGTAACCCGCGCGAAATTCGTCGTCCCAGTCTTCATCTGTGCTGGTATCAACGTGTAACATGCCTCGTTGTATCTCCTGTGGATCGGTTTCAATTCGCAACTCCTTTGGAATGATAGCCCCCTTTCTAAGGAGATGCGCGCGCATGAGTTTTGGATTTCCGTGTTCGGTAAAGTCTGGAGATCCAAGTGTGCCAAAATCAACAGCTCTTTTGTTTGGTAACATTACCCTGTACTTGTGGGTAACTGATGGACTGGGTTTGAGAACAACATGCATCGGGCGCATGTGTTTTACTATAGTAATAACTTTACTTTTTAACTTCACGCTTGAGGATAACAAACTTGAGATCACCCTTTTTAACATTTTCTCTGGTGAGGGGATTTTTGAATAGAACCATATTTCCATTAGAGTTGATAGCCTTTGTCATAGACATACGAGCCAATTTACGGAAAGAATTTGGTGTGAGATAAAGTTTGTTAATCTTCACAGCTTTTTCACCAGATTTGAAATTATTAGTTGAAATTACATCTATTGGAAGGTTCTTCACACTCACTTTCTTCCATTGAATCTTCTTAGTCGTGTTATTTTCATTAGCATTCTTCTTCATTTGATTTTCATTTTTGATGTAGTTGGATGAATTTTGTCGGTTCCCATTGTTTCCAAAGCTGAGACGCCTACGTACTGGACCAACATTAACAAAAGACATACGCGCTCTTCGCATACGTCTGAGATTGTTTGGATCTATGACACGAGTTCTAATTTGACCGATATTGTTTTCGTTGGTATTTGAGTTTGTGTAGGCATAGTTTCTGATCAATGCACGAGCACCATTGTAGTTTCTGCGATTGTACCTTCGAGCTGGTGACGTGTTGAAAGTGGCACGCGCCCGTGGGCTCGCCCCTGGGCTACCGATCATAACGTCGTCGTTATTGTTCATCTTATAATTATTAAAGATTAAAAATAATATACATTTAAATGGACTTAATTCTGGAATTTCAAAATTCTTTGACAGATGATTTTTGTGATGAAATTATTCGAAAGTTTGAAGAAGATGAAAGAAAGGAAAAATCTAAAGTTTCAAATGTATCAAATAAAAGTTTTATAGATTTTAATTATAGAAAATCTACAGAATTAAAAATATCTGAGTATAGCGACTGGGAAGATATACACACAAAGTTATTTACAATAATTTCCGAAAAACTATCCGAATATTATTCATTTTTAAAAAAATGTGGTTACGAAAAAAATGAAATTATTCTGGGATTAATTGGATCTTCTCATATTAAAGGTTTATCTATAACTAAAAGTGAAAAAAGTGATTATTTTAACTGGCATATAGACGATTATGATGGGAAGGGTAGATTTATTACTGTTTTAATTTATTTAAATACATTAAATGAAAGCGAAGGGGGATCAACTGTTTTTGGAAATGGTAAAATCATAAAACCTGAAAAGGGTAAAATTGTATTTTTCCCTTCTTTGTGGACACATGTTCATAGAGGAGATGTAGTGAAGAATAATTCAAAATATATAGTAAGTGGATTTTTTTGTAGGTAATACTTAAAAAAAACATGATATAAATTGATATGAGTTTTATACTAGAAATAGATGACGTTATTTCTCCAGATATGTGCAAATACGTTATAAATTTATTTGAAAATAACAACACTAAAGCTGAAGATGGTGGTGTAGTTGATCAAAATAATAAAATAGTATTAGACACTAAAACAAAATTAACCAAAGATCTATATCTTTCAAAACACGAAGAGTTTAGAGGAATTTCGTCTATTTTAAATAATATCGCAAAAGAGTCACTTACAAAATATATTGAATATTTGGAAAAGACGTGTTTGGCAACAACATTTATGCTTGATACTCGATTGAGTTGCACGGTTCCTCAAATACAAAAATATGAAAAGGGTGGTTATTTCAATTGGCATAGTGATGCTGGTACTTGTGACGAAAGACTAATAGCTTATATAATTTATTTAAATACGTTAAATGAAGAAGATGGGGGTAGTACTATGTTTGCTAATGGTAGGATTGTAAAACCTGTTCAGGGAAAAATATTATTTTTTCCGTGTGGTTTTCCATATATTCATAAAGGTGAAAAAATAAAAAACAACACAAAATATATTATATCTGGATTTTTTTGTAAATACAAACATAAAAAATAAACTTTTAGTTAAAATATGAAGACCTACAAATCCTTCGATGGCATTTTGATTAAAGTTGGTGAAAATGCCAAAGAAAATGATGATCTCACTTTTTCAAGTTATCCAAATGAATGGTGGATGCATGTGGATGGTGGCGTGGGATCACATGTAATTATTTGTCATGAAGAGAATACAATTCCTAAAGAAACAAAGAGGGATGCAGCACTTCTTGCGGTACGTCACAGTAAAGCTGCAAATTCAAAAATGGCGCGCGTGAATCTTGTCAGGGTTGATCAAGTCATAAAAGATGAAAGAATTAAAAATCACGGACAAGTCTATTTAGATGGAGAAGTAATGCAACTTACTATCTTTATGAATAAGGAGAAAGAAAGACTTGAAAGACTATTAAAAACAAGACCTAACAACTGATTAATGGGGTCTTCACTCGCACGTGTAAAGGCTTTAAATGATCATATAAATCCACCACAACTAATATCCACAGATGAACTTTCAAGGCACTCTACCGAAAATGATTGCTGGGTCGCGATCAAAGATGAAGTTTATGACTTAACAAACTTCTTGAAAGATCACCCCGGGGGAAAAAGACCTATTTTGGTTGTCGCCGGAAAAGATGCAACCGAAGATTTTCTTTTATTTCATCAACCAAGTTATCTAAAAAAGCATTTAAAACCAGAAAACAGAATTGGTCATCTTAAAAAATAGGGGCAATAATTAAGAAAGATGGATCATCAAGATTGGAATCCGGTTATCATTCATGGTAAGGGAACGCTTGGCAAACGAACTACAGTAAATGTTCCCCACCGAGAAGTGACAAAAGAACAAAAACTTGACCGAACAGAACTTGGAACACATGAAAAGGTAAGCCTTTCCCTTGCCAAAACAATTCAACAAGCTCGGATTGGCAAAGGTTTCAAAACGCAAAAAGACCTGGCAAACGCAATCGGAGTTCCAGCAAATGTCATCAATTCATATGAATCTGGAAAGGCAATTCCAGACAACCAAATTCTTCAAAAGCTGCGGAGAGTTTTGGGTGTCAAGCTGAAATAATATATTGACACAAAGTAAATATGAATACTCTCTTAAAACTTTACGAACTCAAGGAAAGAAAGATGCTGCTCAACCGAAC
>Ga0255777_10004056_pt1 | contig 12238 bp, 7 predicted proteins | sample 101ome_15_FD_179975 | JGI IMG/M metagenome (GOLD analysis project Ga0255777, IMG submission 179975) | Coastal salt marsh microbial communities from the Groves Creek Marsh, Skidaway Island, Georgia - 101402AT metaG (version 2) | ecosystem: Environmental > Aquatic > Marine > Intertidal zone > Salt...
TACTCACAACTTCGACTAATCCAGACATTATATATATAACCTTCATACTTTTTGTCTAGAAAAGTACGAATATATTCGACAAAATTTAGTAAATTATATTTTATCCTGGTTTTATAAGTTAGTATGAGTAAAAATAAAACGATTAAACACAAACCAGTATATTCTCTAAATGATTATAATAGTGGTGATGGTATGTTAACAAGTGTATGGGGTCCCGGTATGTGGCACGTATTACATACAATGAGTTTTAATTATCCGGTTAAACCTACAAATGCTGATAAAGAACATTATAGAAATTATGTATTAAGTCTTAGACACGTATTACCATGTGGAAAATGTAGGAGAAATCTTCGCGATAATTTCAAAAAATTACCACTTAAAATGAAACATATGGAGTCTAGAGAAACCTTTTCGAGATATATATATGATTTACATGAATTGATTAATTCTATGTTAGGGAAAACTTCTGGATTAACATATGAAATGGTTAGAGAGAGATACGAACATTTCCGTGCTCGGTGTTCGGTTTCCTTTAAAGAAATTACTTCTAAATTAAAGAAACAGTATACACAAAAAAATAAAGAAAAGGGATGTACTGAACCGTTATATGGTGAGAAATCAAAATGTGTTATAAAAATAATACCCCATGATAGTCATGAATCTACTTTCCAGGTGGATGAAAAATGTGTTAAGAAGTTATTAGAATGAGGATATATTTAGTAATCTGTCATTTGTAATGTATCATCTTCATAACGGAAATATATTATATTTTATATATACAATATAATATAAATAATGTCAGCTGATTCGATAGAGAAAGAACCAAATCAAACCCTTCCAAATTCCAATAAAAAAAACAAATATATTCCTTTCTGGGGAGAAGACCCTAACGTGCTTTTCGCTCCGAAATATTTAACCGAGTTTTTTCCAACTGAAAACATGACTTACGAACAAAAATTAAACTCTGTCACTCGTACTGTCATTTTACTATCCATTATCAGTGTTATTGTTTATGGTAGTATCCGACACTTATTTATCGGGGTTATCACAGTTGGCTCTATTTATATCCTTCAGTATTACCATCAAAAAGAGAAAACTAAGACAGAATCTAAGAAGGTTGTAGATAATATCAAGGAAAGTTTTGCTAATCCCACAATGGATTTATTAACACAAGACGGTAAAGAGATTCCTTCTGATTTATTTGCTGAACCAGAACCAAGCAATCCATTTGGGAATGTTCTTATGTCTGATTATGATTATAATCCTCATAAAAAACCCGCACCAGCAGCATTTAACCAAAATGTAAACAATAAAATTTTAGATAATGCCAAAAAATTTGTAAGTCAAGCAAATCCAGACCAACCAGATATTGCTGATAAATTATTTAAAGATTTAGGCGACCAATATGTATTCGAACAATCATTACGTCCATTTTATTCTAATCCTAGTACTACTATTCCTAACGACCAGGAAGCATTTAGTGAATTTTGCTATGGAAGTATGATTTCTTGTAAAGAAGGTAATAATTTCGCATGTGCTAGAAACTTATCCAGATATACGAATTATTAAGCAATTTTCATAATTTCCATATAATAATTACCTTATATAGAAATTCATTCTCTATCTATAATATAAATATAAGATGTCCTCCGTTAGTCCTTATTTGTTTAATAACAATGGTCGGATTGGATTAGATAATTCCGATCAAACACAAAATAACATCCAAAATACCAGATTTGCTAACCACAATTTAGCAAGTTTTTTTAGTGAAAATACCTCCTCTCAACACGTTCAATTTGCTCTGCAACAACCTACCATGATGTTTAGTGGTGTTTCTCATGGTAACGGGTTAAATGGTAATGTGATTGATTTTGAATCTAACTTGTTGCTTAAAAGCGAACAGACTCAACCTTTTGAAAAGTTACAACTGTTCCAACGCCCATTCGCAACTGTTCCTTATTTAGGTCGTGGAAGCTGTGACCCTGATTTAGAGTCTCAGTTACAACACGGTGAGGTTGTTGCGGGTAAGAAGAGTGTTTCTACTATTATGGATAAATCCTTTTCCCAATATTTGTTGTATCCTACTGATGAGAAGATGGAGGAGCGTGTAAATAATGCTGCTTACAATGTGGAAGAGGCCGCACTCGATGGATGGGTTCGTGGTGGTAAATCTACACGCGAAATGTCGAATGATGATGTTAAGGAACATCATAGCCGTCCTAATTATATGTTCTAGATTGAATACTTATTCATATAGTATTTTTGACACTATATGAACTACTTTGGTGTAAATATATACTTTATTTCATCATTCGATGTTGATAATAAAGGCGTTTGTGCTAATCCTATATGTGATAGGTATTTACAAATTTCAATAAATAATTCTTCCATATCTATATTGTATTTATTCAAATTTAACATCATTAAAAAAGCATTGGTTAATGCTCCTACTTTTTTTTGTAAAAACTTATCATACTTTTCAATACTTACTTGATTATCAGTACAACCACTAATCGCATATATATTCGAATTCTCTATAAAATTTTGATTTATATTTTCTTTTATAATCCTATTGTCTGTGTAAGAATAAGACCACGGTAAATCACATATACTTCCACTATGACAACAATCAAATAATAAAAATAATTTACAGTTTACATTTTTTATTATCGCATATATTTCATCATCTAATATTATACCATTTGTTTGATAATCGACTGGAATCATCACACTATCTAAGTTATACTTTTCATCACCTGAACGATCTTTACGTATTGTACCATGTCCGCTATAATGAAACCATAATTCATCGTCTGACTGTTTATTAGTTACAAACTCTGTTAGTTTATTTAATATATTTTGTCGCTTAGGATATAAATCACGGTCTTCAGTATCATCAGTTAATATAGTTATATTTTCTTCTTTGAATTTCATTTCATTTACTAACATATCACGCATACTCAATATATCATCTATACATCCAAATAATTCGGATTCTTCTATTTCTTTATAGTTTATTCCTATTAACAAAGCAAATCTCATATTACTCTATTCATATACAATATTATTTACCAAATAAATAATACAAACGAAATACTACAACATAAATTATAACCACATTGTATATAAATGGAAATTTCAGGTTCACCCATTAGTAATATACAAATTCCATCAGAACAAATATATAAGGTACATTATCTTGATGCTAGTAAAACTGAAAATAAGATTATTATTTTTTCCAATAGCAATCAACCGGTTAATTTGAACGAAATGTTTAGCGAAGATGATATATTGAATATTCAACTAAACAAGATTGACGTCGTATTTTCATCACAACAAATTTATACTGACGACACAATACGTACTATAAAGAAGAAAATTATAACAGAAATCGGTACAAATATAATTTCTTACCCGGAATTGTATTTATTTTCAAAAACTAATAGCGACTTGTCTTTATTTCAAATATATACATTTCTTACTCAAGATAATAAGAACCCTTTAGATTCTGTCATGTTAGGACAAATATTACAAAATTTAGGTATTCATGATAAAGAGATTATTGACAAAATACCCGTTCAAGACAGTTATACCTATCATGATTTAACCAAATATTTATCTGTTATTGATGGAAAACAAGAGCTATGGCAACCGATTGGTCCGCGATTTACAAACAAAAATGTGGATTTACTATTTCAAGCGAATCCTTATAATATTATCAACGCAAACAATAATCCGTTTCAACATACCAGAGAAAATCCTCTCATTTCATTTGAGAACAATGTCTTATTGACTTACGGGGATATTATCAAAAATACGATATACGCTACTTCTGTATCAGATGTCATTGAATATGGAAAGACTATCCAGTTAGATGATGAGTATATTATCCCTCTTTATTTCCCACTATTGGAAAAGGAAGGTATATCTACTGGGATTGATGTCGTTCAAAATAAACAGAAGTTATTAGCAAAAAACGACGCATTATATGATAAAAGTTTTGTAAAAACAGAGGAAAATTTACACACGATTTATGATTTATATAATAATGGTTCTCGAGATGATATATCGTATTCACAAAATGGCATTCAAGCGATTGAGTTTACCATACATCCTCCTTCCAAAGTTAAGTTACCTCTTGATGTATTATTTAAAAATATGCATTCTACTAAAAAAATACCATTTATCAAATATAATCCTGGTTCGCGTTTTGAGAAAATGTATCGTGCTTATTCCGAGGAAATTACCAAAACCGGACAACAAATTCCTTATTTATCGAAATCGGCTATCATGAATTATTCAAAAATGATTGGTAAATCACAGCAAATTTCATTGGTTATTCAAGGTACTATACAAAATAAAGTTTTTGATGTTATTTTGAGTATCAATCAAAATGGAGATATTCATGTTAATGTTGAGTTTTTATTGAAAGAACTAGAGGTTCCTAGAAGTATTGCTGTATTTTCGTTACCATCCATTAATGAACTCAATGATTTTTTAAAGGATATTATTAACGAAACCATTCATACTTTGAATGGGTTTTTATCAGTTTTAGGTTATAAATTACAAACATTTGTGAATTTAAAACATAAAAATATTGAAATACAAAATATCCATTATAAATTATGGTCTCCTTTAAAACATGATATTAACCTAAAAGATTTATCACCTTGTTTAACAAATCTCTTTGAAATACATGATGTTGAGCGTTCATCCATTAAAATGAATTTTAAACGAGTCAATAATTATACACAAATGACCGCAATTAATACCATGATTACAGAAGTATATAAGAAGACAAATAACGAAAAGGAAGTTATTAACGCATTAGTACTAAATTATAATTACACCGAACAGCAAGCCTTATTAGAATTCGCAAAATACTTAAATGATTTTACTATCATTAACGGACAGTATGTAAATAAAAATATTGATGTTGTTGAAAATCCAGGATTTTCTGTAAATATGGGTAGATTACAAACCGGGTTAATTCTATATATTGATGCTACTCAGATAAATAACATACGGTATATTGAATTATTATCTATCTATTTTGATAGCTTTTTACGGGTTTCACAAAACATTGGAATTAACGGTATATCAAAATCTAGAATTAATCAATTATGTTCCGGAAAATATAATAAGGTCATTGAACCTTCTGTTGATAATATTATAATACCATCTAATAAAGCTATTCTTCCTTTACCGAAAGAATCTTTCTCTATAAAAGATGACACTGATATTAAAATAGATGAAGATGACGAAGATGACGAAGATGACGAAGATGACGATGAAGGGTTTTTATATATTGATGAAGACGAAGACAATGAAGAGGATGAAGAAAATATGGAAGATGAAGATGATATAGAAGGCGGTGCTACAAAATCAAAAGTGAAAAATCTGGACCCTAGAAAATACTTATTCGATAAGTTAAAACTATTAGAACCAGAACTTATATTAACAAAAGAAGTCGGACATTATAAGGCATATTCGCGTGCGTGTCCCTCAAATGTCATGAGACAACCCGTTATTCTTACTAATGAGGAAAAAAGGCAAATTGATGTTAATAACCGAAACGCATATGGATATGCTTTACGATATGGAGCTGACAAAGAAAACCCGAATTGGTTTATATGTCCCAGATACTGGTGCTTAGATACAAATCAACCTTTAACTAAAACACAGGTAGATTCTGGTGTATGTGCTAATAACGTTCATGAGTTTACTGATAATCGATACCATGTGGATAAAGATGGTAAATACGTCCATCACTACCCTGGATTTTTACCAGATGAAACTCATCCAAAATATGGTGTTCCATGCTGTTTTAGTAAATCATGGGACTCAACACAGCTTGAAAGTCGTAGAGAAAAATGGGGACTTACTCAAAATGATATTGATGTTCCACGTGGAACTAATTGGAAAGAGTATATCGATGGAACTGACACCGAACTACATGGTGAAATTGAAGTAAAACAACCAGATGCTATTGAAAAATCTATTAAGACCGTCAAAACAGCTAGTGATGATATCAGCATTGTCAAATATTTTTCTAAGTTATCATTCTTTGAAATTCCCGGAACATGGGTATTTTTACCACGTTCAGTTCAATTATTTTTGAATATTCAATACCAAGATATCGTCACTCCCGAAAATCCCCAAAAACTTAAAGAAAATCAAAAAGCATACTTATTATACACAGTCGAACGTAAATATCATCAATCATTTATTGGGTGTATCGCTAGAATATATGCTGACATTAATAATTATCATAGTCAAAATATACCCGTTCCTACTATTTCTGAAATGAGAAACATTATTGCAGATTCTCTTACACTTGATATGTTTTTACAATACCATAATGGCTCATTAGTATCAACCTTTCAACCTAAACGTATACGCGTTAATGATACCAGTTTAAATAAACATTATGATAGTGTATTTTATAAATCTTTAGATTCCAATATTGACGCTCAAATGGACTTTTATGAATCTACTGTCGCATCATTTGATAAATTTGTAGAGTATATTCGTGATGATGATTCTTGGATTGATTATGTTTATTTATGGGATATTATTACATCCCCTAATCCAAACTTGTTTCCATCTGGACTTAATCTTGTTATATTAAGTGTTACCGATAATGATATTACTGACAATGTTGAAATTATATGCCCTACTAACTCGTACCAATCTAAAATATATAATAAAAATAAAAATACTTTAATCCTAGTAGAACAAGACCACTATTACGGTATTGTATCTATTTATGATAATACGATGAATAATACGGTATCTCGTAGTTCTACGTTTGGTAATAACGAAAATTTACCTGAACTACGCAAAATGATGAGGAAAATACAACACACTACGAATAATTATTGTAAACCATTACCTAGCATGCCAACTGAATACAAATATAAACAAAATATTACTTCTGAAGAAATTTTTGATATTTTACAGGAACATCAATATATCATAGATAAGCAAGTCTCGAATTATAGAGGTAAAATTATTGGATTTATAGTACGTATTTCGAATGAAAATTCCAATACTATTTTTATTCCTTCTCTTCCTTCCTCTGTCTTACCAGACATACCGGTTATTTATATGGATAATATTCAATGGTCGGACTACGTTAATACACGAGATACCCTTTTACAAATACATCAAAATACAAAAGGTGCTATATTATCAAATCCGCTATTAAAAGTCGTTGAAGATGGTCTTATTGTTGGAATTTTGACTGAAACAAATCAAGTTTTACAAATTAATCCACCCGTTACTAATGATATTGAAGATGGTATTAATTCTATTAATGTCAAAGGATATGCTGATAATGGATATTATAAAGCAGATAAAACTATTCAGACTAAAGATACTCCGGATTCCGTTAGAAACACAGTTGTTCGCAGTATTCGTCTAGAAACACAATTTTACGCATCATTCAAAACTACAATACGTATTATGTTGAATGACCCGAATTATTTAACTATTAAAGAACTATTACTAACTACTCTTAATGATAATCGCTTGTTATATCGCGTGAAGTTACAAAAACTAATATTGTTGATTAAATATCTCGTCAGAAATACCATATCTTTTGATGACGTCGATGAAAAAATACTAAATGATATAAATAACGTTTCTATTTGTAATGAAAATAATCAGGATGAACCGTATTGTATTGTTAATAATAACAATTACCAACTTATTATACCGAATAAAAATTTAATCAGTGGAATGGATAACGAAAAATTGTACGTTGGACGTATTGCTGATGAACTTATCCGATACAAACGCATTCGATTGTTTATGTTAGAACCTAAAAAGTATTTAAATATTGGAACTGTTGATTATAAGTTAAATCCAGATGAAGTTATTTTATTACAATCTGTATTAACTGATGAATATTGGGAGAATTTACAACCCTTTTACCGAAATACATATATTCGAAATTTAAATTATGATAATTCTGAACCGGCTATTTCACAAAAATATTCTTCCGAAATCACATTACAACAACAACAAGATAAAACCGATGGTAAAGATACAGATACAACCGATGAGATACCTCTTGCTGAAAAATGTGTCAAAGAAGAATTAAAAGAGGTCATTGGTAATAATCTGAGTAAATGGAAACAAATATTTCCAAATGATTCCAAAGAAATTATTTATCATTGTTCGAATAGTTGTACTTATAATTTGTTTCAAATGATTTACCAAGCTCATCTTCAACAAGATATCACTATTAATGATATTAAATTAAAATTAATTCAGTTGTATAACCAATATTCTATGAATTATAAATCCAAAATTCACGATATTTTGCGGAAACAAAATGGTAAATCCAGCATGATAAAAAAGGTCATGTTAAATAAACTTTCATTAGAGGATTTAATTATGAGTGAAGAATATTACTTAACTACTTTCGATATTTGGGTTTTAGCTTACGAATATAAATTACCCATTCTGTTATTTTCTCAATCACCTCTCGATAATTTGAATATGAAAGAAGATTGGATTATATTAGGTGGTAATCCTATGAAAGACCGATTCTTTTTTATTCGAAGTCCAGCGACTTCAGCAAAATGTCCCGAATTTCGTATGGTTACTCCTCAACGTCCGTTATATGATTTGGAAGGTTTCAGTGATATCATTGAATCACCTACTAATTACATTAATAATTTGATTGATATTTCTACTTACCTAGAACAAGTCTCACTTGTCATTGAATAAAAAAATATAATAAAATATTATTGTATCTATTATATTTTTCCGTTTCTTTATCTAAAATCCAGCATCATATCCATCATCACATACACCCATATCATTCTTTTTAATCGCATCTAAATTATTTTTAATGGTTACACTATTCTTAGAACATGATTCACTGCTATCTTCCAATGAACCGAACATCTTTTCGATTTCCTTATTGTTATCCTTCTTTGTCACGTCAACAGTTGGCATATTCTTCATCTGTTCCATATCTAATACCACTTGGAACGCTCCTGTACCGAATACTCCCATTTGTCCCATCATGACATTCGCAGATACACCTCGCATATGGTCGAATTCCGCATGACGAGAAGCATTCAATAACACTTCTGTATGAACTTCAAATGTTGACTTTGAGATGGGTCCAATGTCATCATTCAAAATACCAGAACGGAAGATAGGCACCATGTTTTCATTTGATGTCATTCGGTCACATAATAGACTTAGATGATGATAGTTGATATAGACACCACTAAATTCCATTACCTCTACCAATTCATTGTAAATAACTTGGCGTGCTGCTTCAATTCCTAAGATGTCGAATACTTCTTTAATATCATTACTAATCGTTCTTGTAGAATCTATGAAATCTAATGATAAAGTTTGCATCAGATTACTACCCGTCGTATCCATAATCCAAATATCCTTATGTGTATATTTTCCATCATCCTTAACGACGGAATTTTGTAATTTTCGTGGAAGAACGTTATCAACACCATTTATGCCTCGAAGAACAATATTATTCAAAAGATTATCTTGGAATATTCGAAGTAAATAAATATCATCAGATTGGTCTAATGTATCTGAGATACCCTTTAAGGGTTTCTTTCCTTTGAGTAATTTCTCATTTAGACGAATTCTAAATACTAAATTGTCTGAATTGTAATCCGAATATACACATGAAATTTCATCACCGTGACTGTTTGTAATCGCAAAATGAATATCATCCATAGTAATATTTTTATCTAAAAGCGTTTCCTTATCCATTTCAATGCGAACAATCCATTTTGACTTTTGTTGTTCGGTTTCACTTTCACCCGAACATTCATTTATCATTTCTTCAAATTCATAAAACTGTTCTAACATTTCTTTATCATCCAACAAATTTGTATTTTTATCATTCGGGTCAAAACATATTTGGACGGACTTGACTACATCTATCAGTTTTGTATGTTCTAACATATTAGAATACTTACTTGCCTTGTCTTTGTCATGTTCGTCATTATGGTTCATATACACAGTTAGTGACGGATTCTTTGGATTTTTTGTGAGACGTAGAATTTCCTCAATACGCGGAACACCACGAGTTACATTTGACTTTGACGATACACCACTTAAATGGAAGGTATTCAATGTTAATTGAGTAGTTGGTTCACCAATTGACTGCCCGGCAATAACACCCACCATTTCTCCTGGATGAACGATTGCTTGTTTATACTTCAATACAATATTTTCTAGAAGTATCACCAACGCCTTACGATGAAATCGCTTATTGATTAGCAAGTCTTTGGGGGTTAAGTAGAAGTAGTACAATACTTCAAACAACAGGGTAGGTGTATTATAGCTGAACTTCTTCAGTTTATTGAAATATTCTTCAATCAGTTCAAACGCTTCTAGTGGGGTAATATCTACAATTGAGTTTGAATTTAATTGAAGTTGTCCCTGAATATTCGCGATTGTATTTTGAAAAGCAATCGGAAGATTCACACCATTTTCATTCTTATTTTTGAATACGGACTCTACAACCATATCACGATATTCAATCATTTTTTCAATATAAGACTTGCATTTTTCTTTTGTATCTTTCACTTGCTTTCTTGTACGAGTTGCTGCGTCTTTTGTGAAAACCTGTGTAATTTCAGATTTTTGGTCGTTCGCACCAACTATATCATAATGAATGTAAATCTCTTCAAGACTCATGCCTACCAGAGGGAGTGACTGATTTTCAACTTTGGATGATTCAAACCCATCGTCACCATAAGCAAACTGAACTATCTTACCCTTATTATTACGAACTGTCATATCATACTCCACCTTTAAATCTTCTAGACCTTTAATTAATCTTCTTTGAATATAACCAGTTTGAGAAGTCTTTACAGCAGTATCAATAAGACCAATACGACCACCCATCGCATGGAAGAATAGTTCAGGAGCAGTTAATCCGGAAATATAGGAATTCTCAATGAAACCACGAGCACCCGGAGAATCGTCATACTTGTTAAAATGTGGCAACGTTCTGTTTTCAAATCCATATGGGATACGTTTACCATCTACATTTGTCTGTCCCAAACATGAAATCATTTGAGAAATATTAATTAGTGTACCCTTAGACCCGGAATTTACAATCATTACGAAACGATTATCCTTAGATAGAGATTTGCGACTAATTTTACCTGCTTGTTCCGTTGCTTTATTCAATACATTATTCACATTTGTTTCGAATTGGGCGTTATTTGTTAGCGAAGTGTTATTTTCGAAGGTTCCCATGTGTACCTTCTCAATAATAGATTGAACTTCTTGCTTTTGTTTTGCTATTTCGTGAATGATAGCATCTTGTGTTTTTCTATTCGCTACCAAATCGCTAATTCCTACACTGAAGGCACTTGACTTCATATATTCAGTGATAATGTTTTGGAGGTCATCTATAAAATTACATGCAGACATATTTCCAAAATCATTGTAAGCTCGGTGAATAATACCCTTTGTCGAAGACCCTAATACTGACTTTTCGATTTGGCCTCGAATGTACTTTCCATTGCGGATTTCTAACACATTGTTTGACGTCGCATATTCTTCATCTTCATCAAATAACTTTGTCTTGAACTTCAATGTTAAAGGCGGCAAGATTTGACTTAAAATATCAAAATTTGTTAGTTTTCCACTATTTTGTTCGCTTATTTCGCGAATAGTACTCGTATCTACATTTGAATACATCATTAGTAAATTCATAGCATCTCTCGGTGTAAATGTGATATTTGGTCGTGTAAAACGATAAGACCCTAATAGCGAGTCTTGATAAATGCCGATAATCGGCGAATTTCCGGCTGGACTTATTACTTGATATGGAATCGCTGCAAGATGCTTTAATTCCGTCTCAGCTAGCACGTTTTGTGCCATATGCATGTTCATTTCCTTTGAACACCCCAATGTTTCCAAAGGGGAAGGACTGTATCTTAAGCAAGTTCAAGATGGCTAATCTATCATAACTCACCCATACCCGTTCAGTCTCTGAACGCCTATCATATCCTACCATATCGGACTTAGATAGTAACGCTGCGGATTATCAATTTCTAGTTCTATCCCCTATAAAACTATCATTTATCACATTTTTACCATTGGGTACGGCTATTAACCGTGTTCCCCTTATAACGTTTCCATTACAGGGTGGTAGTGATAACTTTACGAACTTCCCGCATCAAGGTATGTAGCATATAAATTAATATATTCATTCGGAATTTCT
>Ga0255777_10004069_pt1 | contig 12220 bp, 8 predicted proteins | sample 101ome_15_FD_179975 | JGI IMG/M metagenome (GOLD analysis project Ga0255777, IMG submission 179975) | Coastal salt marsh microbial communities from the Groves Creek Marsh, Skidaway Island, Georgia - 101402AT metaG (version 2) | ecosystem: Environmental > Aquatic > Marine > Intertidal zone > Salt...
ACGGACCGAAAAGGTCCATGACGGTGGAGTTAGTCTGCGGGAGCAAAGAGTCCTTGTTCGACGTTCAAGAACCGAGCCGGTGCGAATATTCGAGCAAATTTACCACCCCAATAGCGTGCGACGAGAAACAATTAGAGATGAAGAAAATAGAGCTGAACAAATTAGCAGAGCGAGAGAAGAATAATTATAGTAGCAAAGAAGGAGAGGAGGTGGAATACGTCGTGAACTATTGAACTATTGAGTGATTGATTGCGAATGTGATTTTTTACTACAGCCATGCGTATGTATTCTCGACTGCCGCGCGCATTCTTTCTTTCTTCAGACATCGAACCCTTCCTTTCGCAAGCACACCAAATGCGCTTCCACTAACTTCTTGCATCTCTCGTCGTCCGCGCCAAATTCTCCGATGCACTGATCTCTCGGTTCTTTCGTCTCCGGGCACGCGCAACAGATTTTCTTCTTCTTCTTTGTCGCGTTTGGTTCTTCTTTTTTGTCCAACTCTTTCTTTTTCCAAAACATTTTTTTTTTATTTTCTCTCTCTGCTAACTAAAAGTGTGTTGATGATGATTTGTGCTCTCTCTTAAATTCTATATTTTTACGCGCAAAATAAAAAACAATTCCAACAGTCTCTCCCGGCTCGTTCAATCTCTCTCTCGAGCGCGCGCGCGCGTGTTTGTGATCCTTGAAAATTGTTTTTTTATTACGTGTGTTTATATCAAAGCGTGTGTGCACGCGCAGCTTTTTCTTTTTTTTTTTCTATTTATTTATGACGTTTCTTGCTGATGGAAGAGTTTTCTTTTTTTTTTGTTTGTTTTGTTTTGTTTGGGTGCCTCTCTCACTCTCTCGATGTCTCCTTGATTTTTTTTTACTCGAAAATCCTCGTCATCATCATCATCAACATATATGACCAAAAATTCGATCTCTCTCGATACTCTCTTTCTTCACTATTATCGCGTGCAACGAACACACACACATAAACAAACACATTTAAAAATGATCTGCTGTCATCATCGAGCTGTTTTAACGACGACGACGACCACCTCCTCTTCCAGAGCGTCGTCGTCGTCGTCGTCGTCGTCAAAAGTTTTGAAGAGAGGAGGATCTTCTTCTTCCTCATCCGTTCTTTTCAAAAATCATCGTCATCATCGTAATAATAACACTAATAATAGTCGTCGCTTTGTGAGCTTTGCCTCTTCTTCTTCTTCGAAAGAAGATATCGATTGGGACGCACAAAACGATCGGTTTAAAGCGGAACGCATTTTTGATCAGTGTTTAGGCGCGATCGCGGATGGCGACGAACAGGCGTTAGAGTCGTGTTTATTGCAAATCGAGTCCGAGAAGAAGGTTGCGAAATTGTCCAAAAAGTTGGAAGAAGCCGCGCCGGATGCGTTTTGGAAGAAGAAAGTGAAAGAAATCGCGGCGACGAGAATAGTGGACGATTGCATGAGCGCGATTTTATCCGGCGACGCGAGCGAAATAGACGGGTGCATGGTCGAATTAGAGAGCGACATGGAGTATCTGGAAAAGAACTGAACGCGCGGAGAAGAAGAAGAAAACAAGTGTGTCACATGCGGGCGCGGGGCGTTTAATATATAATATTTAAAAACATCTCACACAGAACCAATAGCACTTTATGTAAAAGTACATCTTCATCTGCGCGGCGTTCGTTTATTGAAACGTGTCGTCGTCGTCGTCGTCGTTGTTACCGCGTGCGTTCGCACACGCACACATTTATACATATTTATCACATCATATAATCAAATTATCAAAATATCAATCACAGCAACTTTTTTTTCACGCGAAGGAATCGACACAAAAAACAACAACAACAAACGCGCCCGTTCTTTTTTGTATGCAGACGACGACGACGACGACGACGACGACGACGACGACGTTGATATCGGCGCCATCATTGGCGGTTGGAAGACGGAGACGATCACGACCAACAGGAAAACGACTACAAAGAGGAAGTTTGAGAAGAGGAAACGGCGCGTCGTCGTTCAAAGTCAGCGCGGTTGATAAGATAATAAAGTCATCATCGTCAGAAACAAAAGAAGAAACAAAAGAGGAAGAAGATTTTTATGATAACATCGAGACTAACAACATCGACAACATGGAGCAGCTCTTGCGTCGATTAAATGTCGAGGATATTTTCCTCGACCAGTTTGGCGTTTTACACGACGGTAAAAATCCATTCCCAGAGGCCATCGAGTGTTTGCGTCGAATACACGAAGTGTTTCCTCAAGTGAGAGTGCACATAATCTCAAATTCGTCGAGACGTCGATCGTCGACTCTTAGAAAGCTGAAACGGATGGGATTTGAAGAGGAGTGGTTCTATTCGGCGATGACGAGCGGGGAGGTGTGCCACAGATACATCGAAGAAGAGATTTTATCGGATGCGACGGAGCACTCGTCGTCGTCGTCGTCGTCGTCGTTTACTTTCTTACACTTGAACTGGGGCGAGCGAGGCGCCGTGACGTTGCCGTCTGGATGCGTCTTACCGCAAAGTAAAGAAGAAGCGATTGAAAAGACGACGCACATAGTCGCCTCCGGGTGCGAGTCCATGAGTATACCTGGGACAACGATAGGTAGTTACGACAGACAAGTGCAAAACATTGCTAGGTTGACGCACGAGGAGATTAAGGAGGTGTTGACCGGGATCGCGAAGAGGTGCCGACAAAGCGGCGCAGCGCCGCCAAAGATGATGTTGGCGAATCCGGACTACGTGACCGTTAACGGCGATAAGTTAGAAGTCATGCCGGGAACGATTAGCCTGTGGTATAAAGACATTTTGAACGAAACGTATAAAGAAAGCAGCGGCGCGTTCAGCGCGGACGAGTACGTCGTCAAGCTTGGTAAACCGGCGCCGATAATATACACGACGCTTTGCAAAGAGATAAGCGAAAATAGTAGTAAAAACGAGGAAGCGAAAGAGGATACGAAAAACTTTTTCTTCTCGAAATGTTTGTGTGTCGGAGATTCTTTAGAGCACGACATAAAAGGCGCGCAATCCGTCGATGCGAAGAGCTGTTTTATCGTCGAAACAGGCATTCACGCGGAGGAGTTTAATTTTTCTTCTTTCGCGTCGGGAGGTGGAGGAAACGAGGGGGTAGAACCCGCTCTCGCTTCAATGTGTAAAAAATACAACGTCGCTCCTCCTACGTGTACAATTGCAAAGTTCTCGTGGAACTGAAAAAAAGAGCGTGATAGATGATTCGAGTTTTCTCAGATTATTATGACTTATCGTGTACAAAAGAATTGATTTCTTGCATTAAAAGACGTGAAGCGCGTGTCCCCAATAGTTATTTGTACCTTGAAGGTGAAACTCAAACGTCCATATCCTATCTTATATTAATTTATTCTTATAAGTCTCGCATGTATTTTTCAAAAGTGAAGCGCTTACACGGTATGTGCTTCATTTCTTCTCAGATACTCTTAGATTTCCGTTGGCATCGGAGCAACCAACTCCATGTTGTACGCGGAACCGCCGTGTTTGGACTCATCCAAACCCAACTGTTCTTCTTCCGGAGACGTTCTCAACATGTTCATTTTCTTTAACGCCAAGAAGAAGAGGCCGAGCAAACCGCCGACCCAGAGGGTAATGCAGATGATGCCAACGACTTGGGCGCCGAGCATACCGCCGTCGCCGCCATAGAAGACGCCCGCGCACTTCTCGGCACCGCTGTAGACTTCGGCAACGTATTCCTTCTTTGCCATGAGACCGACCCAGAAGACGCCAAAGGCACCGCACGCGCCGTGCATCGGCGCCGCTTCCAAAGGATCGTCAATTTTAAGCTTCAAGAGTAATTTACCGGCGCCGTGGATGACCCACGCCGAAATAAAGCCGCAAACGATAGCAGTCCACGGTTCAGTGACGGAGCAACCGGCGGTGATGCCGACTAAGCCAGCCAAAACACCGTTGCACACGGCAATCAAGTCCCAGACGTGGTACAATCCGTAGTTGATGGCCATGGCAGTCACGCCACCGGAGGCGGCGGATAACGTAGTCGCGACGGCAGTTCTAGCGACGACGGCTTCCGACCCAATGATGGCCAACTGCGAACCCGGGTTGAAGCCGTACCATCCGACCCAAAGAATAAACGTACCCAAAACAACTAACGAGGCGTTGTGTCCCGGCATGGCGACGACGCGACCGTCCGGGCCGAATCTACCAGTTCTCGGGCCTACGATCATGGCACCCATCAAACCGGCGACGCCGCCAGTCATGTGAACGACACCAGAGCCGGCAAAGTCATACATACCACAATCAAAGAGTAAATCTTTCGGGTCTGATTTGAACGCGGTGAGCCATCCATTTTCGTCCCAAACCCAGTGAACGACGACTGGGTAGACAAAGGCGGTGAGAAAGAAAGAATAGCCCAAGTAGGCTTGGAACGCTGTTCTTTCCGCGACGGAACCAGAGACAATCGTCGCCGCCGCCGCAGAGAACGCCCATTGAAATAAGAAACCAGCCCAATCGGTGAAGTCTTGCAAGCCAAAGTTCCAGTTGCCGATGAATTCATTCGTTGATTTGCCTTCTTTCGCCCCGTACGCGAAACCGTAGCCAAAGATGAAGAATGCGAGCGCCCCGACGCACGCGTCCAAGACGTTCTTGATTAAAATGTTTTTGGTGTTTTTAGATCTCACCGAACCGGCGCACAACATCGCGAATCCAGCTTGCATAAAGAACACGAGGTACGCGGACGACAACAAAAATTGATTGTCCGAGGAGCCCGTGATGGTTGAGAGACCGGCGAGGGAAACCTTCGCCAATTTTGCCACCGCCACTTCTGAATTCAACGTGCCTGACGCGCCTGGTTCGGCAATACCGGCCAAGTATTCGCAGAGTGATTCTGTTTATTGTTATTCATTTTTAAACAAGGAGAGAGAGAGAAATATACGTGTCAGTGCTTTTTTCCTCTTCGCTTACTTCGCTTGAAAAAATGAAAAGAGTTTAAAAAAAAAACCGTTGAAAAGTTGTTCCGGACTCGCCTTTTGCTTTGTATTCGACAAAAGGCAAAAAAGGTGTGGGAGATTTTTAGATATAATTGTCCGATTCGTCGTCGCTTTGCGCGCGCTCCAGACTTAAAACGAAACGAAGAGGTGGTGGAGCGGGAGAAGAACGCATCGTATCGCCATCAGTTCAGCGCATTGAATGCGTTTACTCCGCTTTAATTTTTCTGTCTCGCTCGTTTTGTTTGAGTGGGTAATTCACTCAATTACGTTATTTGTCCCCCCTTCACCCAAAAAGAAATTTGAATGCAGTTGCGACGACGAAAACCAAAAGAGAATAGGAAAAGAAGAGAAAAAAACAATCAGTCGTCGACACGCGATACTTACCGTTCGAGTTCTCATCATTAGCCAAGAACGCGAGGTCGTTGATGCAATGAACTGCAGCCATTGTGTATTCTTCTCTAAAGATTCTTTTTTTTTTCTCTTCAGAGTGCGGGAATTCCTTGCTTTCCGTAAAAAAGGAAGTTGTCTTTTTCCTTTTTTTTGGAGTCCCAAGCGACGCAAGACACGTCGACAACATTTTGGCTCCCTATCCTCACTTTTTTTTTTCTGAAGGTTCATTTGTGCGCACTTCCAAAAAAAAAAGCGCACACACACACACACACACACACACACACATCTTACATATCAACAACCTTTACGATGACTTCGAATTGCGTCGGAGACCTCGCCGTCTTAAATGACGGTACCCTCGCTCACGGTAAGCATCTGATTGTTTTTTTCTATTCTCTTTCGGTCTGCCGGGGCCCCGCCGTCCCCCGTCGCAATTTGCAACTGTTTTTTTCCGGCAAATTCAGATATAATCAACGAAGCGACGCAAATTTTAATTTACGCTCCTTACGGCGCGAGTAAGATGCGACGAGAGAGTGCGCGAAACGAGCGACGAGATTGACGCATTCGTTCGCGTTTGTGCGGGAAACAGTAGAGTTTAGAGTTCAATAGTGGTCGCTCGGACCACCAAAACGATGAAGCGTCGGATGCCACTTTTTCCGTATTTTTATTTTCGCAAGAGAGACCAAAGAGAAAAAGTTCGGATTAAAAAAGGGGGGGAAAGGGGAGGACGGTGCCTTTTTTCAAAAAAACAGAGAAGAAGAAGAGCTGTAGCTGCTGCTTTCCGATTTTTCATGTTTTTTTTCTCTCTCGAAAATACTAACCAACTATTCTCTCTCTCTCTCTCTCTCTCTCTCTCTCTCTCTCTCTCTCTCTCTCTCTCTCTCTCTCTCTTAAACAGAAACGTTGTGCGAATACTTGACGAATCTCACCGCGGCTGATGCGGAGCTCACGGCGGCCGATTCAACCACAGGGGGCTTCTTGACCACTCAGTGGCTACTCCTCGGCGCCTACTTGGTGTTTATCATGCAGGTGCGCGTTTCTTTTTCTTCTTCGTCTAAAGTAAAGTTTCTGACATATTTGTAAAAAAACCACATCTTAGGCTGGATTCGCGCTCCTGGAAGCCGGCTCGGTTCGCGCGAAAAACACGAAAAACATTCTGATTAAAAATCTAATGGATGGGTGCCTCGGCGCCATGGTGTGGTGGTTTCTCGGGTACCACCTCGCGTACGGAACGGAGGACACGTGCACGGGCGGAAGTGACTGCAACGGGTTCATCGGGAACGGCAAGGACGCGTTCATGAACAAAGCGGCGAGCATGGCGCCTCTCGGAGGTTCCGGCGGTTATTACGCGGGATGGATGTTTCAGTGGGCGTTTGCCGCTGCCGCATCGACCATTGTATCTGGCGCCGTCGCGGAAAGGTGCCAATTCAAAGCGTATCTGGCGTACACTGCCGTTTTGACCGGAATCATTTACCCAGTCGTCGTTCACTGGGGATGGAGTTACAAAGGGTGGCTCTCTCCATGGGTCGGAGTTGAACCATACCTCGGTGCTAACGGTATGATTGACTTTGCCGGTTCGGGGATTGTCCACATGACTGGTGGGGTGGCTGCCCTTGTTGGCGCGTTCTTTCTCGGCCCAAGAACCGGTCGATTTTCACCCTCGGGAGAGGTCACCGACATGCCCGGTCACTCGTCTGTCTTGGTCGCACTCGGAACCTTTATCCTCTGGTTCGGCTGGTACGGTTTTAATCCGGTCAGTACACTGGCGTTCGAATACATGGAAACTGCCGCGCGCGTTGCCGTAACGACCACGTTGGGCGCAGCAGCCGGGGGTATCTCAGCGTTGTCCATCCATTACAGTTTAACGAAGCACCTGGACGTCGGTCCGATGTGCAACGGGATCATTGCTGGTCTAGTTTCTGTTACTGGTAACTGCGTCGTGGTTGAACCCTGGGCCGCCGCAGTCATCGGGGGTATCGGTGGAGGCGTCTACTACGGCTTCAGTGCACTCATCAAGAAGCTGAAAATCGATGACCCGCTCGATGCTTCTGCCGTTCACGGCGCCTGTGGCGCCTGGGGCGTCATCGCCGCCGGCCTCTTCGCGAAGCAAAAGTACGTGCTCAACGATTATGGTTGCGAAGGAGGCGCCGATGACTATGGTGCGTTCTACGGAGGCGGCGGTAAACAGCTCGGCAACCAAATTGCCGGTGTTCTTGCTATCATCGCTTGGGTCGGATCCACGAGCGCTATCCTGTTTGGCTCGCTCAAAGCCGCTGGTGTGCTCCGCGTCCCGGTCGAGGAAGAAGAAATTGGTTTGGATACCTCGCATCACGGCGGATCTGCGTACAATTTTGAAAAAGAACTCGACTCTAAGGCCTAAAGAAGGTTCATTTAAGAAGCGTTTGAATCTTTTTTTCTCTGTATGTTTGACTTCTTCGAACTCGAAGGAACGAAAAAAAGAAGCTTATTTAAAAAAAGAATATGATCACATGCCATGGAGGATACACTGCAGTGCGAACTAGTATTTCAGTACCATGGCCCTTAAACTTAAAACACGGAAAATATTTATACATGCTGGTACATATGAGAGTGTTAAGAATTGTTTGAAATTTGAAATCACAACTTATCGTACTCCTACTGTTGCTCGTCGTTTTCGTCTTGTTTCACCCCTCTTTCTTTTTCTTCATCTTCTTCGGTAGTGGTGGTATCATCGACATCTTCGCCCTCGTCTTTTGCCTCATTTTTATCTTCGTATTTGTCTATAAATACGCGGCTCTTTATGCCGGAAGCGGCGAGCTTCTTCAAGAGCGAACCGTCCGAGACGCCGTCGCGAACAACTTGCTGCGCTTTCAAAGTGTCTGCTTCAGAGCTCGCCGAGGAGCACACTAATGTCACACGCAAATGCTCCGCTTTTGTGCCAGTCTTTTTCGTTCGCTCTTGGACGTACGTTTCCATATCGTCTGCGCTAGCGCACGAGTCTGGAGCTTGCTCTTGTAAGTACGCAAAGAACACCTCTTTGAACGCTTTTTGTTCCGGCTCGCCAAACGCGATGCGAGTTATGCTAGGAAAACCTAATGAAGCGACGACTCCACTCGTGGGGATGTTTGAAACTTCTTGATCGTCTAAGGTGATCAAGGAAGACGGATCTGAAGCGTTGTCGTCGTCGTCGTCGACGGCGTTTTGCCTCGTTTCGGTATTAGCCTCGTCTCGTTTCTTCTCCTCCTCTTCCTTTTCTCCTTTGTCCGCCGCTTCTACATTTTCTTCGGTGGAGGTCTCTTCACTTGCGTCGTCGCTTTTCTTCTCATCGCTTTCCTCTTCCTTGTCACCACCATCGCTTGCGGACGAAGCAGGCGTTGGCGAAGGGGTCGTTTCTCCAAAGTATGCCGCGAGATTCTTCTCTGCTTCCGCTTCCGTGATGGAACCAGAGTTTTCAACCGAAGATCGAACGTCTTCTGCGGTGGAAACTTCAGAGGTGTTTCCAGCTAACACGCCGTTCTTCTCTGCGTTGGCTAAAATAGAGTCAACATCATCTGTCATTGGTTCCAAGATTGCATCATCTTCTTCCCCACTTCCTTCTGCCACCGCGTCATCCGAATCAGCTGAAGCGTCCGCGGCGGCTTCTTCACCGCCACCGCCCAATAGCTTTTTTACTTTCTCCGCCGCCGCGTCCTCGTCGCTCATTCCATCGATGTCTTTACTTCCTTTGTCGCTGTTCGTCTTCTTCTTCTTGGTCGACGATGAGGAAGATTTAGATTTCTTTCCACCAGGGTGAGAAGAGGACAAATCTTCGTCTTCGGCTTTGCGCAACAATTTATCCAACTTGTCAAACTTGCCCTCTCCGTCGTTTTTGATGTACTCTTTAACCGAATCCACCGTCTCTTCTTGGCGTCTCTTATACTTTTGCGCTTTTTTCGACATTTCCTTCATACCATCTAAGCTCATTTTGGCCGTATCGACGGCTCGTTTAGCCTCCTCTAAGGCTTGCTGACGATCACTCAAAGCGAGATCTCTTTCCTTCTGCGCTTGCGAGTTAGCCGAGTTCAACCTCATCAACGCTTCCTCGGCAGATCTTTGAACTTCTTTAGCGGCTTCTGAGATTTCATCCTTCTCAGCTTGCAGTCTCTTCGCCAAAGCTTTCTTGTCTTCGTTCATTTTTGAATTTGATCTTTTGGCAAACTCGCCGATTCTTCTCCTCGCTATCGCTTCTCTCTTCGCCTGTTCTAAATACTCGTTCGCTTGTTGCGTCGCCAACGCGGCAGTGCGGCGAGCCTCCAGAATCTTGTCTTTGGCATGCTCAATCAAGCGACCTTGCGCTTCAGATGCCTTCGTGGCAATTTCAATCTTCTTTTGCTCGTATTCGCGGGCCAAATTTTCCTTCTCGATGTCAGCTTTGCGTCGCAATGCCGTTTCTTCCACCAAAGCCTTTTTAAATTCAGAGACTAAAGCGTTCAAATTCTGTAACTTCTCTTGTTGCTGCGCCGCATTTTCTTCCGAAATGGCTTTCTTCGCAGCAGTCGCTTCTAAGCGCTCGAGATTCTTTTGCGCTTCTTGTCTCCAGTGCATGGCAGTTTCGTGCTCTGATCTCGCCAACTCAGCCGCGTCTCGATTTTGGTTTGAGATGTCGTACAGTTCCAAAGCATTTCTGTTTGCCGTATCGTGTTCTAGCTTTGCCATCGCGACAGCATCTAGATTCTCCGACGTCAGCTTGAAATTACTTCCCATGTTTGCGTTTGCATTTGCGTTGTTGTTATTCGACGCCGCGGCATTCATCATCATTTGATTGTTCATGGCGGCTATATTTTGTTGGTACAACATTTGCGCAGTCTGGGTCGGATCGATTGCCGCAGGTTGAACAGCAGCGGGTTGAGCGACTGGCGCGTTCGGAGGAGGAGGCGATGGGGAAGGCGGAGGTGGCGAAATAGCCGGAGGCGGCGATTGGACTTCTTTCTCGTTCACATTACTCGACGACGACGACGACGACAACGAATCTTGATCCTCAGAGAGCGAGCGCAAAACTTTCGAGGTTTCCTCGTTTCGTTTTTGCAAACCGGCATCAGAATCTTTCGAGTTGACGTCATCTTCATCGGCAAATGCAAACGAGCCATCCTCTTGAACAATGAGCTTTTGACCTGGCTTGAACTTCATCTGGTGCTCTTCACCAGCCGAGTTCCACGATTTCGTCGCCGAACCACTTTCTTTCGCTTCCTTCAATTTCTTGGCAGCCTTCATGCGAGCGGAGAACGTGTCCACAGGCTCATCGTCATCGCCGTTGATGTCGTTGAATTTTGAGTATGGTTTCGTCGATGCGCTTTCAGAATTGGTGCCTTTCTTCATCCTCTCGCCCGAGTTGATACTTACCGTCGTCGTCGCTGATCCTCTCTTTTCCTGCTGTTTTCTCTCTTTAGATGTTGTCGTCGCAGCTCCTGCACCAGACAAAGAAGAAGATGATCCCTTCTTCTTGCTATTGATGCTGCCGTTTCTTTTCCCATACCTGAGCACCTTTTGCTGCTGACGCTGCGCTTTTTGCTCAATCTGTTCTGCCTCTTCTTCTTGAATTTCTTCGCTCGCCTCTTCCAAGAACTCTTCTCCTGGGTCTGCGTACCCAAAGGCTCTTCGTACAGTATCTGAAATTCGATCCGACAGTCCGCGCGGCTTCTTTGCTCTCGACGGCTTCGTCACTTCTTCTTCTTGAACGAACTGTTCGTCTTCTACTGCCTCTTCAACTCCTTCGTCTGCGAATCCATCGTCAAAGTCGTCAAAAACTTCTTCTCCTTCGTTTACTCGCTCTTCCTCTTCGTCGATGCCACCATGCGCTTCATCAACAAGCTCTTGCGCTCTTCTCTCTATATCTGCTTCAGAAATACGGCCGTCTGATGTTGAAGGAGTGATAGAAGCTGGCATAGTTTGCTGTTGCTGTTGTTGTCGTTGTTCCTCGCTATTTCCCATCGAGTCGTAAAAAGGACCCACACGGCGGCTTCGTCGGTTCGAAAGTCCTTTCGCGAACGAGGTTGCACGAACGGGTAATTCGTCGGCTTTATCATCCACTAATCCAAATTCTTCTTTTTGCTTTTGTATACGTTGACGCTCGTGAAGAGAAGCTACATTTTTCCTGCGTTCATCCTTCACGTCGCGCTCCTCTTCCATCTCGAGTTCATCGTCAAATTTACCGTGAGCCCCCCAGGGATCGCCGCCATATCCGGCACCTAATTCAGCATTATCCTTTGAATTTGTAGCCGCCCCGAGTTGTGCCATTTTCATAGGTGCCTTCGCGCCACCAAAAAGACTCGATAACCACGAAGATTGCGTCGGTGCAGCACCGAGTTCAGCTCTTTGTCGTACTGGCTCCGATTGCGCCGAAGACGGGATAAATTTCTCCTCGATTTCATTCAAAGCATTTTCAAGCTTGGGCAAAGACGTCGACGCGAGCTCTTCGACTTTTATGGCTTCAGCCTCGAGCTTCTTCCTTCGCACAGACTTATTGCCGTCGCCAGCTTTCTCCATTTTCGCTCTTCGCGTCAACTCTTTTACTTTTGCGGTTGCGTCCACGTCTGTAGTCGTGTGCCACTTCCGGACACTCTTGATCGAATTAACTACATCATCGTGCGGCAACCTGCTCGAATCATCACTCGTTGCGTCTAGGATGGCTGAAAGTTTCAACAATCGGGCTTGAAACATCGTCGCGTCGTTTTTAATTTGCACTCTCCACGCTTCACACGTGGTGAGCAAATCGTCGTCCGATAACTGCACATCTCTCTTCTCTTCGTCTTCGAAATCTCCCGAGGTTGACGCCAAGTCCTTCTCAAACGCGTCAGCATCAAATTTCTCTAGTAACGTTTTGCCGTTCGCCAACGCGATGGCATCGTTGCTCAAATCT